>ERZ1292632.114-Hain-H43-01um-R2-114-length-79303-cov-8_pt2 | contig 48735 bp, 60 predicted proteins | sample MGYA00564407_ERZ1292632 | MGnify/ENA primary metagenome ERZ1292632 (study PRJEB36523, sample SAMEA6512637) | groundwater metagenome | collected 2019-01-08 | study: AquaDiva: Metagenomics assemblies of 32 groundwater samples | reverse complement strand
GAGATTTTCGTTGACGAAGCCTAGACAGTAGGCTATAGTGTAGTAAGGAGACTGAATATGCGTAACCTCTGCGTGCTGCTTACTTCGCTAGCCCTCGGCTGTGGTGGCACCGAAGATCCGCCTGATGGCGGCACCATCCCTCGGACCTGCCCCAACATTGCTATGTCAGCTAATGTAACCTCAGGCCTTGTAAGTGTTCAATTCGACCCAGATACTTACATCTCTAGCTGGATGTGGATCAAGGTTCCGGAGGGCACCAAGGGATGTCCGAAGCCTCTTAGGTCCCAGCTGATCAAGCAAGTAATCCTTCAAGCTTCCGATCCTGTCGCCGGGCTTATTCCAGACGGAACTATCCGCTCCTACTTGCTACCAGCTATCCCAGAGAAGCAGTCTTATTGCTGGCGAAGCTCGACCGGTGTAGTCGGGTGTAAGCACGAACCCACAGCTGATAATACAGTTCTACAGCCGGGGCACTATGCCTTTATCGCACATGTTTTTGGTATTCCAGAAGCCCGAGAAGTTGGTCGGGTCTACTTTGAGATTCCTAACCCATGATGGAAAGGCTTATGAAATCAAAGTGGACCATTGCTATCTTCTTTATGGTAGCACTATCCATCTCGCTGGCCAGCCATTTTTGGGGCAACGTCACCTTTCCATTCCAAGACATTCGTAACCCACCACAAGTGGACTATCTATTCATTCCAACTCTGCCCGGAGCATCCGATGTGGGTAGAGATGCTGCCAAGTGGGCCCCCAAAACACCGGTCCCTCCAGAAAGTACTTCCGGAAACCGAACAGCCGCTCTTACCAAGGACGAAATGGCCCTTAAGGGTTACGGAGGCGACTGTATGCTACCCCAGATCGTTAGGAATGCCACCAACTCAGCCTACTGCCTGTCATGCCACGATGGCACTGTTTCTAACGCAATTGCAGTAGGGGGCCACGGGAATCATCCTGTGGGAGTGAAGTATCCCGACACCAATAGTCAGTACCGCCCCCTGCCATTTGAGACCCCCTTAGTTAACGGCCGCTTAGAGTGTTCTACATGTCACGACTACTGGCGCGCTCCTTCTGAAAGCTGCTGGCCTGCCATCCCTATGAGCCGCTCAACTTTGTGTCTAGCTTGCCACAACCTGTAAGAAACCTACTACTCTGAGGTGAAGTGATGAATCAAATCGTGGTGCTCTTCGACATGGACGACACTCTTTGCGATCTGTCTGGGGCACTAGCCAGAGACATGAATCTGATCAAGTCGCCTAGTGAGACCGGCTTCGCTCCCCCTCTGCCCGGTCAGAAGTCTCCCCCGTATCTGAAGGCTCGAAAGATCATGGTCTTCAACCAACCCAACTGGTGGCTTAACCTAGAATGCTACGAGCCCGGCTGGGATATTTTGTATGAAGTTCAAAAACTGGGCTACGAGTTCCAGATTGCCTCCAAGCCTTCTCCTGACTGCCATGACTCGGCGCGTCAGAAGTTAGAGTGGGTAGAGACATACCTAGGCTCAGTAGTGACCCATCTCACCGGAGACAAGAGTCGAATCCGGGCGGACTTCATGGTTGACGACTGGATCCCCTACGGATCTAAATGGCTAGACAACAACCCCAATGGCCGGCTGATTATACCTTACCACGTCTGGAACAAAGATTTCCAGCACGATCGAGCCATCCATTGTCGGGGCCCCGAGGATCTAGAAGCTGTCCGAGCCGTTCTGACTACTCCCAAACTATCCGAGTAGTAGGAACTGACGAGTAGGTGATCTTGATCGTATCTCCTACTGACAGCTTAAAGAATCCCGAAATCAACCCAGTGTCTACGCTACTGCTGTTGATCCTGATAGCTGATACCGTTCCACCTGTTACCAAAATCGTACAGGGCCCTGAACGCACAGTATAGGTCACTGCCGTGTCGGGGTCAGCCTGCCCGGTAGTGCCTGTCAGGTTACCTCTAAGATCTGTTCCGGTTGCAATTAAGGGCCAAGGTGTGGTATTATTACCCCTACTATAGCCTACATTTCCCCAGCATTCGGTCTCATTGCCGGCCCAGGAAGGGGCCATATCTAAATTATTATAGAAGTTGTTGCGAATGATCCGGTTGCCGGTTAGGGTGCCGGTGATCTCAATTGGCCCCTCTCCAGACTGGTTGTTCTCTATGGTATTGTTCTGGATATCGATGCGTTCACCAGTCGAAAACTTGATACTGGCGATGGCAGTCCTTTTGGCATTAGCCTTGCAGTAGTTGCCATACACCTTCACGTCATTCTGGTTGCCATTACCAGAGATAGCTGCCGAATCCGTATTGACTATTACGTTCCCTTCAATTACTATGCCAGATCCTGTCGCCGCAGTATCCAGCACAATACCGTATCCACCGGAGTTCCACTGTTTGACCAGTGATCCAGCGGTCGCCGCCTGCACCCCGGCGCATCCCGTCAGGGTCGTAGCTCCCTTGCCAGTATATGTCACCGAGCTAGCACCCATCACCACGGTACCGCTAGCCGCATACCCAGCAGCGTCCCTTACGTTGATCGTAGCCTCACCACCTGAAGTGGCAGTAGTCAAGATCGACTGGTAGTTAGGGGCTAAGATGTCCCTGATCACATTCCCCTTGACCAAGGCGTCTTGAGCGTTATCTCCGAACAGTTGGATACCGCCTGTACAGTATTGTATGACGTTTCCACACATTATCGCTTTATCAGCCCTGCCCTGGAGACCGTATACCTTACCACCCCATACGGAGGTATCGGGCGCTCCTTCTGCCCAAGCTCCAAAACAATGGTTGTTCTGCATGTCAACAGCTTCTGCTGGGGCGTGCCAATCAAAGTGGGCAGTCGTACTATCCCAGCTTCGATTATTGCGCATGGAGATCCCACGTTGAACACCTTCTCTGCCATCAGGAGATAGGGTGCTGACTCCGGCGTTGGAATGAGTGCCAGTGGTTACAGAATGGCGCAATCTAGCAAAATTACAGTCATGGATCGTTATACCACGACTTGCGGAAGATACCCAGATCCCGTAATATACTGTCAGGGAAGAGGACGATCTTACGTCTCTGATGTCGCACTTCTCTATGGTGGAGTCAATGCAGGAGTATAGGTCAATGCCGGTGTAGAACACGTCTCTGATTCCTACATTGTAAGCACTGGCATTCAGGCAATTCCTGAAAACGACAGCTGGCGTATATATTGCAGGAGCAGTACCAGCTGCGTGGGAGATCTTCAGTCCCTCTAGACGGTTGTTTTCAATGACTGTTACCTTGACGATCCCAGCACTGTCAGCTGTCAAATATGTCTCAGAAAGACTTCCCTCTAATTCTAGGGCGCCGTGAGAAGCAGAGACGGTAAGGATCTTGCGAATTTCACCTACGAACTTGCTGGTACTACCGGTTTCGGCCGGCCTCAAGGATCTGATCACGATCCAGTCTCCGGCTGTATAGGTAGCGGCGTTAGCGGCAGAGACTTTGATCCACCTGTCGCCCAAGGCAGAGTTGGCTGTTAATATATGTTCTGCACCTACAGTAGAGTTATAGAAGTTGATTGCATTAGACGTACCACCAGTCATGCTGGCAGCCATCTTGATATGAGACGCAGACGGTCCATCACCTATCAAATGTATGTTGGAACCAGTAACCGACAACGGAGATGAGATCAGATAGATCCCAGGAGGAAAGTAAACTACCTTGTAGGGGTAAGTGCCGTTAGCAGCCGCCGTGATAGCATTCTGGATAGCCGTTGTGTCGTCGGTTCCACCGTCACCCGTCGCACCTAGCGACTTGACATTTATCACGCCCGGGAAAGATACTGTATCACCCAGAAGAAACGACATTAAAGCTGACTACCCTTCGGTTGGAAGTTCGGTCTCTGAAGCAACCTTGTTGAATCTATAATGAACGTCGGCCGACAACACCCCCAAGTTAGCAGCTGCTGTCCCGTGATCTTTAGAGGTAGTGTAGGTATCTGTAAGATCGGTTCCAAACCGTTTAAGGTAGATCAAGAGAATAGTGGATTCTCTGGCCTCAGCTGGTGGCACAACACTTCCTAACGACAAAATCTGTTGTTTGTAAACATCACCGTTATTCACAGTTAAACTAGCCGTAAACGGAGTCCAAGAAGCCAACGCCGGAAGTGCTGTTTGACCCATTCTTGTCCAAGCATAGTAACCAGAAAAATAAGCTACTTCTGGACCAGCTGGATTGGCGCAAGGTAGAAGATGCAAGTGCGGTACTACCGCTTTGGTGTAGTCCCACGAATGGGGGAACTGATACCTCAGATGAAGGGAGTCGTCCTGGTTATGCTGGAAAAATTTCATTTTGAAGGGGGTGTCTCTGAAAGCCTCGTATGTCAAAGAAGCTGGGATATCTCCTTCCGAAACATCTCCTTGAACATCGTCCCATCTACCGTTGGTTCTAGCAATCCAATAGCCCCCACCCGATCCAGCTATGACAGTTACCGCATCAGCTGTATGAGAACCTACTTTATCTAGAACATAAAAGTCACCCATAGCGGTTACATATGCAGCTTCCCCAGTGACTAGTCCGGCGACAGGTACGTTCCCCAAAGCGGTAAGATCGGCGGCAACGAAACCGAAAGATTGACTTGCAGAAATCATAACTTAGAGGGCAATAGGCCCAAACTCCTTCCAGGTTCCTGGAGATCCTGCAACAGTACAAACCCAACCGACTACGCCCCCTGCCACAGGAGAAACATTCCATACTTTGTCGCCCATTACATAGGCACCCGCCACCGGGGCGGCAACACCCGACCACTCTCTCATTCTAGTGCCAGTAGGGCCGACAAGCTCACGAGACAGCCTGACATCCGACGCAGGTTTCCCTGCCTCAAAAGGCAGACGATAATTGCCTAAATCCATCACCTCGGAGGTCGTCAATGCACGCTGCCAGACGCCAAAGAAGCCGATCCGGCCGTCAATGCCTCCCGTGTGCCCTGCGTCGGAGCCGACGTAGATACGCCCCGTACCGGACGCCAGGGTATCCATAGCCCAGGTACCGGAGATCGGCGCGATCGCCCCTGGAAGCGGATTAAAGTGCCGGATTACGGAATTCGCCTGATCAAATTCCAACACATGGACGACCCATCGGCCGTCGCCGTAAAGATATCCGGGGGCTCGCGCCGCATTCTGAACGAGGGTGGGGATACCCAGAGGGTAAGAAGCATCCTGAACTACTACACCACCCTGGCTCGCCAACGCGCGGGTGTAACTACCCGATGCGTCCTGGATACTGAAGGCAATTGGACCGATTCCCCCTACAGACTCCACTCGCACCGCAAACGCTACAGTAAAAAGCTGCGCCAAATCCACTGCGGCAGCAGGCAAAGCGGCTAGCCACCTACCGTTAGGTGGATCGTATACAAGCCCCGGACTCCATCGGCCGTCCGACCATGACGCCGCGAGCCCGGCGTTGTGCAGGAGATGGTTGCCGTTGCCCGACAGATCACGGAGAATCTCTCCAGAGCCCTCGTTGAACAAGTAGAAGGCCTTCATGTCCTTTGTGCTCAGGTGGTCTTGTTGCGAGAGCATCTGACTGTCAGTGTATTCCAGTCCCGAAGGACCCACGAGGTGGCCGCCGTCGATCTGGACCGGGAACGCCCCGATGCCGCGAGTTCCACCTGTAAAGTAATTGACGCCCGCAGTAGATTTACTCCAAAACCATTTGTCGGTTTGTTCTATGTAGGCATTGAGATTGGTTGTATCACCTTCATAGATAGCCGCCCATCTACAAAGAGCGATCTCTCCCCCAACAATTTCATTTTGACCATTTTCAAGCCAAAATCCTGCTGATTCCCATGCCTGGCCCGTACCGGGACCATACATGTAAGAAAAGTGAATATAATTATTGTTGGCCAGACCGCCCCCAATACGTACCCCATAGTCACGGAATGCAGTGATGTCTAGGCCAGTGATGCGGTTGAAGTGCGCCTCTTGTCCTCCCACACCATAGATATAGAGACCGGTACCAGGATTTACCATCCAAAGGTTGCGAAATATACATCTACTCGCCCTGATTTTCACCGCACCATAAACGTTTGTGGCCCCCAATGCACCTGCACCAGTATACGGAATAAATTGAAGATCGCTGATTTCGCATTTGTTGCCAGTAACATCAAAAACCGCGCCTAATGTATCGGCAGAAATAGTTGAAATCCCCGGCCCGGAACCTATTAATCGTTTATTGGTAGTCAATACTACCGGATTAGTTCCAGTAGTATCCCGAATCTTGTATCTACCCGTCGCAACTCTCACATTAGAGATCGGAGTAGCCAAGGCCGCTCGAAATGCAGCGGTGCTATCAATCGAATCTGCACCAATAGCTCCCCACCAATTCGGAGAAACCTCTTCAGTATATCCTACAGACATCGTTACAACACCAGCCGGCGTTCCTATACAATCAAAAATCTGTACAGGCCCTGCTTCAATTCCTCCATTAAGTGTCAGAGTAACACCCGAAGGAATTCTGATAACCCCACCCTTCATAAAACGAGTTGAGATAACTGTACTACCAGTCGTTACGTTCGAGTTAATCCTAAAGGTCCCAGGAGGAATCAGCAATGTCCCACTGACCGCTCCTGCTGCCGCGATAGCATTCGTGATAGCCGCTGAACAGTCAGTTGTCCCATCTCCTATAGCTCCATAGGCACGGATATCAAACCAAGGACCACCCTTCAAAACAACAGAAGCGTCAAATGTCTTACTCCCCCCAAAAGACTGCGCAGCAGTAGTAATAATGCCAGGAAATGTGCTACTAGCAGGCTGTAGACTTAAAACCTGTCCTATCAGACTACCTGCGTTAGCATTAGGTGTAACTCCTACAGCAGCTAGAGTTATGTCACCGGAATTGGTTCCTGACAGATTAAGGGCGCTCAGCGCCACAGCTACCGTTACAGCTGAACCAGTCATTCTGGCAATTTCGGTACCGGCCCTTTGGAAAACCAAATCCGTAGCAGCATCATGAGTGTTGATGATGGCTTCAGTGTTCGATTGACCTAAGGTTAAAGTCTTGGTCCCATCCAGGCTGATTAGATTTAGCTCATCTATGACATCTTCGTCGTTTTCGTCCTCATCACCCTCTACAGTTTGAACTGGCTGGGTAAGTGTAGCCAATTCGCCTACAGTATAGGCAGAGCAATCAATAGGACGATCATAGCCCACCGAAAGATCGCCCAGTAGGAGCCTAGTGGTACCGATCTTGCTTAGAACTCTAGCAGATCTAGGGGGTTGCTGTCGGGCATTGAGAGTTACTAAGGCACGCACACGCACGAAGGTGTTACTGGTGATGTCAACGTAGCCATCCCAGGTGCCATCTGATAGCAATGAGACAGTCAATGCTTGAGTAGTAATTTGAGCCATTTAGGTTATCTCATCCTGGCATTTACAACAAATCATGTTATCCAACAATTACCCAATTTACGGTAGAAGTATCAGCTGGATTGCTACTATTGATTACAAACGAAGTCGCTGCAACAATTGATGCCACTGGTGCAGACAAAAATCCCAATACACCTCCCGGAGTATTGCAACTTACGAAGATTTTAGATGCCGCAGCTACAGCTGTAGTGGCTACCGTAACAGTTCCAGCCACCAATGTAGCAGTTCCAATTACATCGGCCGCGCCGCCGGTAGGCCAAACGAGTTTTCCGGTGACATTTATTGCTAACTTTTCCGTAGTAAATACATCCGAATAGAATGCAGCTATTTTAGCGGTAGCATTGGCTAGAGCAGCGCTATTTCCAACTTTGACCCCAATAACGCCCGCACCGTCCGTTATCGCTCCACGCAACTGAAGAGAAGAGTTGGCTGCATAGGGATTGAACAGCGGAGCAAAAATACCGCCTCCCGAACTCGTCTTGATATTACCGAACGTAAAAAAGTTACCATCCTTATCGATGTAAACTAACTCCGTGGTCCCGTTATCGGGACTCCAACTACATATCTTCGCTCCGGCAGTCGAAAGAGTATTAAGATTGGTAATTTTTACGCCAACAGCTGTCGCACCCGTCAGCACCGCCCCTTTAATAGTTGCAAATGTAGCGGTCGCCGCCTGCACCGAATCCGACAAAACTCCACCAGTAAATGTTTTGGCACCGGCTATAGTTTGCGCCAAAGCTGTCACAACCCCAGGAAAGGTCCCGTCAGCTGGCTGTAGGTTTAGCGCCTGACCTGTTAGACTAGCTCCGTTAGCATTCGGGACAGCAGCGACCGCCGCTAAAGTGACATCTCCAGAGTTAGCACCAGAAAGAGCATCTAGCTTAGATTTATCGGCACCTAGCAGAGCACCATTGTCTCCTCCAGCTACAGCAGCTGCTAATGACAAAGCTTGAGCTACCAAGCTAAGCCCGTTAGCTGTACCTATAGTAACATCCCCGGTATTGGTTCCTGAACTAGTACCAGAATAATTGCTTGCAGCTATGGTGCTAGCAAATGTCTTAGCCCCACCAAAAGACTGGGCAAGAGCCGTTACAACTCCAGGTAAAGTAGCGGAAGCGGGCTGTAAGTTCAAAACTCCAGCAGCCAAAGAGGCTGCATTTGCATTTGGGGTCGCTCCTACAGCAGCTAACGATAACCCTCCCACTAAAGCGCCCGTGACAGTCAATGATCCAAGAATTTGGGTATCTTCATGGATCTGTACTAGTGACCCATTAGAGTCAATATAGTCGTCCGTACCAGGTCCTACATCTACAGCCGCAGCCCCCTCAACCACCTGGGGAGCGATCATAGTGATGGTAGAACCAGCGGCTACGGTGTAGGCAGACACATCCGTTCGGCCATAGTTGGTGTTGGAATCTTGACGCACCCCCACTAAGCCGCTAGCACCTAGCTCCACGATCTTGACAGTCATGGTAGTCAGACCGGTGCCACCCAAAAAGCAGATAGCATTCAGAACCAAGTTGGTGTTGTCAGCCACAGTCAAGTAGCCGGCCGAGGTCCCGTTGACTGTCAGTGCCTTAGATACCGTTTGGGTGATATTGATGGACATTACAACTCCTTAGAAGGGGCGCTCTTAGCTAGAAGATAGATTGCTACGGACTACTCTACCCCAGCCCACAGCTTATTGATTCGCTGCCAGAAAGGCCCGTCCATGCTTCTTATCTTCTCTAGCCGCCTAAGTGAAGGCCCCGGCGTAATCCCGTAGTGCCCCAAAATGTGCGACAATTCATTCTCGTCTATAGATTCCACCCACAGCCTTAATACCTCTTCTTGCTCAGCATTGAGCGTAGGCATCGCCTCTAACTTCTTGTCCGGTGGCAAAGTAGTGAACTTCTTTGGAGACCACATGCGCAAATAATAAGGCGCAAAGGTCTTTGTATCCAAAACACTAAACCCTTCTCCAGAAAAACTGCTCCCATGATCGATTAAAGCTATGGAATTACCGTCACTTAGAATGTTTGCCCCATGCGAGTCCGACGATCCAAGTACGTACTCTAGAATAGCCCACCTAAAGATTTGGCCGTTAGCTCGATAGGGTTCAAGGATCTTCTGGGCGGTTCCCGGATCTTTGCGGTTGAGTTTATCTAGGCTTTTGAATTGGGTGGGAAGGTATTTGATAGCAGCAACTTGATCTGCGTCGATAGCTAGCAGGTCTGTATGTGAAATTACCCCACCCAAACCTACACTGTCGGCTACGTACCAGAAAGCGGCTTCCCGGGCCGACTGAGACGCTGATTCGTCAACAACACCCTTTGCTGGCGAAAGCGCGCCGCTCCCTGGTTTCAACAGCCACAAACCTCCACTCTTGGGATCCCGAACCACTACAGTACCTTTTGAATGCTTACCTGACAGTTTGATAGGGTATACGAACCCTGCCTGGACTGCCCTACGAACTTGCTCAGCGGTATCGGCGGCCTCTGGAACGGCTGGAAGAACGGATTTGATCTGGGGAGCTTCTGGTTCTGACTTACTGAATTCTCCCAACTTTAGGGCGCCGTCTAGAGCTTTGAGATTAGCCTTAGAGTCATTCAGGCCACAAGCATATAATGCAGCGCGTTGAATATCCCCTTCATGGATTATTAGTGCCATTTGGTATTTCTCGGTATCCGGCTCCTTGCCCGACAAGAACTTGGCAGCTTGTAGGGCCGCTACGGCTTCAGAGTCATGCCCCAGTTGCTCTAGAGCATTGTCGTGGTCGATCTCGTCTAAACCCGGGTCGTTTAGCAGCAAGTCAAACGCCATGCCTTCTGACTTGCCAAACGCAGGATCCTTTGGATCAAACGTTCTATTGAAAATGCTCTTAATCTGATGGGGCTCAAAGACGATATAGTGTTTGGTGCCCGGCTTCACCCCAGTCATGCCCTGTGTCATAAACTTCTGGCCAAACCCGGCCTTCACGGGACGCTTGCCGAACTGAGCATTGGCATCCATTATGACTCCGTCGTGCCCTAGCTCACGCCAAAGGTCCCTAATGAATTCGTTGGTAGCGATCTCACCTGACGCAGGATCTCGGGCCTCCAGTAGATGGTCACTACCCCGTAACTTCTGTTCTATCTCGTGGGCAGTCACGCCATCGTAAAAACTAGCGTCCCCGGAAACCTCGCCCCAAACATGATCGGCGTCAACTCCATAAGCTGGCGCTAACCTGTGGATAGCGTGGTATACATCCATACCATTCCCTTTTTCTTCACCCACCGGATCCCCTTGCTCATCAAACTCTTGCTCAATCGAAAATCTGGTGCCTCCTTTAGGTTGCACAACCACGGGATTTTTCATCGAAAGGTAAACAGGGGTTACGTTTCGGTTGTGGCCAACCAAACGCTGCTTGATCGCTTTGAAGTCTTCTGGTTCATCGGAATAACTACTTCGATCTCTTTCTGTCTCTAGCCGGTTCTTAAGATCGGGGCCTACTCTAGCATAGTTCTGACTTGCATCTATGGGGCTATTCGTGAAATAATGCGCACGTCCATACCAATTGTCGGGATTCCCCTTGTGAGAGCCAAAAGACGAGAAAGCATGGGTGGATCCATGGAAGACCTTAAGGGGTTTGCCGCCGGGATCAGTTGCCTTGCTACCACCAAACCACTCCTGGAAAGAGGGGTTCTGGGTCTGATCCAATACCGCCATCTTCTCTAAAAACTCTTCTTGTTCGCGTTGACAAAGGGTCGCATAAAGGCTATCCGCCAAACCCAGGAAGTCGCTATCTAGGTCCAGCGGTTCGGACTTGTTGACACCTAGTTGGGTAATTTGCTCCGGATCAAAGACTACATGCGTTTGGTAGGATTTGCCTGTATCTGGATCTTCTTCGTGGAAGCTGACGCTATTGTACCCTGCCGATTTCAGAGCAGCTACTACCTTGGGTCCGTGCTCACCATCGAATAACTGCCAAGGCTTCATGCTCCAACCATTTCCGGGGATATAGCGCCCCGCAAATCCTCCAGGCAGCCCCTGCGCGTCAAAGTGGGGCCGCATCTCCTCCATGGCAGCTGATATACTCTGGAATTGATTGTGGCCGGGACGATTGTGGAGATGAAGGGTTCGGCCTAGATTTAGATTAGCCTGGATTACCCGTCCCGTGGGCCCAGCATAACCGGCAGCGAATTTACGCGATCGAGCAAAAAAGAAGCCAACCCTTGGGACTTCAATAGATACCAATCCGCCAAAGAAGCTAGCATTACCCGGGCGCTGCTCAAACCGGTCAAATTCATGTGGGGTGCCGTGATAAAAGGATCGAGCCTTTTCTAGGGCCTCAGCCTTATTCACTACAGCCTTAGGATAGGTGTCATGCTGGTGCTGGAGACCCATCTGGGCCCCGATCCTATCCAGAGCCATCAAAGAATGCTCTAGAGGTACCTTGTGGGTGTGTGGATCAAAGCCTTCGTCTTCCGACTGGTGTATCCTACCTGTGACTACACGATACATGGCATCATGGAGAACCGTATTCAGTTCCTTGTGGAAGTCTTCATCGGGCATGAAGTGACCGAAACTGTCAGCTAGCTCTCTCTGACGATGCATAGCTAAATATTCCCAATGGACAGCCCTCTTAGCCTCCATCAGACTTCGATCATGCCCCAACCTACCTAAACGCTTACCTTCCCCGTAGATCGAGTTGACATCTTCTAGGGTCAGAGCGTGGGCTAGCTCATGTAGCTTACGGTACGACCTAGTGTAGGCCTCAGCCTTCAATGTAGAAGAATTGGCTGGATGTATGTAGATGTGGCCAGTATTGAAGTTGCGGTTGGCGTGATCGGTATCGCCAGTATAGAACTCGTACCCATGGTTGGCGGCTAACTCGTCTATCTTAGCCTCATGGTCACGGTAGTCCACATGCTGGAGAACAGTTCGTTTGCCGTGTAGGACATTGCCATACCCGTCAATCAAATCGTGGGCAGGGAGTTCGGATTTGGCTAGGCCAAAATCCTCTGGCTGCCCATAATGATGTGTGCTACCCTCCCACCAAGTGGCAGTATGTGGATGTAAGTACTCTTCCGGCTTACCTTGCAGATTCAGCCAGTCCCTTAATTCAAAATCGAAGAAATCATCCTCCGACTTGTACAGATCCACCGGGAATGACTTGATCAAATGCTCCTTGGCCTTACGGGCTTCAAAAGCTTTGCGCTTGACAATGACCTCGGCTAGCCTTGTGGTAGGATTATTTTCCCCCGGTGGCTTGCCTGCTAGATACTCTTCAGGGGTCCGATTTGTGATAGGCCAAGCAGCTTCCAGGTCTCCTAATTTTACCTTAGAATTCATGCCTAACTGTTCAATATATCTCCAATTAGCCGGATGAACCGCTAACACCTTTAGAGCTTCAGGCGCTAAACCTTTGGCGACAGAAGAGGCTAATTCGTTGGGGGCATCTTGGGCTAATCGAAGCTGTAAAGAAGCTGGCAGGGGCTGAGTCTCAAAGTGGCGCCTCTTAAAATCGGCCGCTGCGTCAACTAAAGCACCCGAATTACCATCATACTTCTTTTGAGCGTGGTCCCATACCTTATGGAGTTGCTGTTCGGTCAGCCTAGGGTTACCAATTACAGCTTGGGATATATGTCCAGCCCACTGATTCTCCACAAAGTCATCGAAGTGCTTGTCATCGAAGGGGGCCCTGACGTATACTCCGGGGTCATCTCCGTTGTGCTTTTCGATCATCTTCTTGGTGTGCTCTGAGGTAAAAGCTGGCGCCGCAGGAAGCTCGGCGAAGAGGTTATTGCTCAGACCTCGGGGACTTCCGTTTGCCCACTTGGTAGGAAACTGATCCAGCAACTCCGTGATCATCCTGGGGGTTGTAAGGTGGTGTGGGTAAAGGTGATGAAGATACTCTTCTCCTCCACGAAGATCCCAGCCCCTGGCCTTAAATTGGTCGTGGATCTTTTCTAGTAGTTCTGAATCTGCTTGGGGGTGGTTGATTAGTGGCTTGAGAAGATGGCGGGGTCCATAGTCCTTGTCAAGGAATGGCAAGAAGTATTCCAGATCTTGTCTGGTAAGGTTTGGGTTCGTAGCAGCCCATCCCAGAGTTTCCATGTCAACTTGTGCTTTGACGTTAGGGTCGCTAAAGCTTGACCCGCCGGCCCCCAATTTCTCCTGAATCTCTTCCCTGGGCACCGCCTTGTTGCTCAAAGACCTGATCGCAAGCCAACCACCGTTAACCTGCTTAACGGCAGCCAATGTCAATGGGCCGGCGTTCTTGAGCTTAATGGCATCTTGGGCGAAACCAAACTCGCCTCTATCCACCACCACCTTAGCCAAATCAGCGTCTGAAATATCATCAAATAAGAAGGGCGCATCGACTTCAGGGTCTTTCCAAAACTCCTGCTGTCTGAATCCATCATGCAACCTGCTAACATCATCCGAAGTCGCCTCATACCTGGGAGCCGTGTGCGATACCAACCACTCGTTCTCATGGCCCATACTGCCCGTAGGGCCTTTAGGTCCCAGGTTATAGCTATACCAGACATCCTTCAAAGGTACCCAAGCACGGTGCATGGTGGTACCAAATCCAGTATCCTTGAGATCAGCCCAGCTAGATAGGGCGTGCTCGTGGGTCATCAACTCACTGCTAAGGCCTCGGGTTAGTGCCACATGCGGCTGCCCATGAATGTCCCGAACCTTCAGACCGACCCCACGACTAAGCATTCGTTGGACTTTATCTCGCTGATCCATCAACTCCTGGATAAGCCCAGCGCCATTTTTCTTGACCCAACCATGTAAGTGCTCCATGCTGACATGGCCATTCTTGTCCTTAGCGCCACCGAACTGGTGTAATTGCTTGAATTGATTGTCTAATTCATGGGCTCTGGCGTGATCTTCGTAGGCGTCTAAGTTATTAATGCGATGAGTCAAGTATTTGAGAAGGTAGGATCCGCTGAGGTGGGGAGAATGTTTGTAGGAGCGATACAGGTCTTCCCAGTCGGCGCCACCTTCGTGAATACGTTTGGCCAAATCCATCATGTTAGTGGATTCTGTCATAATTCCGGGCCAGTGGCTAGGAATAGACACACCTTCAGGTAGAGTTTGGCCGTGTTTGTATTCTAGGGGGTGGTGGGTAAACTTGTGCTCGTAGACAGCCGTCTCACCCAGGGTTTTGGGCAGATCTTGGCCGAATTTGGTGACTTGATGAATGACTCGATTGGCCACTACCTCGTTAGGGGTAGGCCCAGAGGCCCGAATATTAGCGGGCTTTGGGGGAGGCGAGAAAGCGGCGTTAACTGACGCTAGTGACTCGGCGCCATCGTCATCTAAGCTAAGAGACTGGGTATCTACCGGTTGAACTGGAGGACCGTCCCAGACCTTCTGTTCTAGGTCTGGGGTCTGGGGCTTTTGGGTGTCGGGAGGCATCGACACATAGATTGCTGTGCCTTACCTGATAGTTCCAGTCCACTTGGCACGCACATCGGGATCTGGATCGTCCCGATCCACATACCGCCAGCAGTGGTCGTTGCCATTCTCGTCTACCCCCTCATCCTCGTTGCAACCAAAATAGCAACAGGTGTCGGGGACGACAGGGCCCAGGACCTTATAGGCCTCAGGATTCAATACCATACAACAATGGTGATCATCGTATCCATGACCACACATACATACACCGGAGTAGATAATTTTGCGGAAGTTAGCCATGTTTCATGTCTGCGGCGCGAGGCCACGGACACTCCTGGTGGATTGGGTCGAAAGGGTCACTGTGGTGGGGCTGAACAGGGGGTTGATATCTTTTGACCTCTACGTCCCAGAAACCTTCTTTGTGCAAGATTTGTGCCATCTCCTTCAGATCCATCCCAGGATGAAGCTCGGGAAATTTATCTATCAAAAACCGTTCCAGATCCCCGGCTTCCCCGTACTCGACTTCTTCCTTGCCTTGATCGAGGTCTTTTAGCCTAAGTACCAACATTTTCTACTCCCTTGTCTACTATACCAGGCATCGGCACAGGAGTCAACCCAAGCTCTCTCATGAGTAGGTCCGGGCTGTGATGCAACTGCATGTCTTGAGGTAAGTGTTCATAATCTGAACACCACCGGAATTCAGCATACTCCTTGTCCGGATCGTGCTCGTTCGTAGGTTCGCCCTTCACATGAGCCCTGTACATATGGACAGCTATCCTGCCGTCAGGTCCACCATTACCAGCCCCAATAGGATATAGCACCGTAGGCACTAGACCGGTTTCCTCCATAGTCTCTCTGATAGCTGCGTGGTGTAGGTTCTCGCCCATTTCTACATGTCCGCCAACGCAACACCACTTACCTGAATCCCTACGCTTACCCATCAAGAAGTAGCCGGGCTTGGTGACTAGGACAGCCACAGCTTTCTTGGCCGAAGGGTCGTGTGGATCAACTTCCCCTTTCAACGTAAAGCTGTAAGGAGAATATCTGAAATCATATGGCCCTTCTTCGGTGCGATCCCATTCATCTGGGCGCAACTGATCTGCGCCTAAGCCTTTGTTGGGCTGAGGCTGATACTCTAGCCCATGCTTAGCAGCCAGCTTCTGGTGGACTCTGGACGCCATAGAAGAATGAGCATCGCCATGGATGGTATTAACCCCCATTCTGTGGAAGGCATGGGCATAACTGGCTTCGTACATTTTTTGACCAAGCCCCTTACCTCTGTGTTCCTCTTCTACGTCAGATATGGTAATCTTCATTGCTGGGCCGGTAACTTTAGCTGACAATCCGCCTACATCTTTGCCTAAGTGTTTTAGCTCTACACTAGGGAATAGATCCTTAGGGGTCTTACCATACAGCTTAGTTCCACCCTGGTGAACATGCAGCTGATATCCTGCGCTCCTGTGTTGAGGTGAGAGAAGGTGAGAGTAATCCCACAAAGTAGCACCATTTTGGGGGTTCTGGGAAATGAGCCTACCTGGCTTGAGATCGGAAATCGCCTTCTCTAGTTGTACCGTTCTTTCTCCGGTGCATTGCACCATTCTGGCGCCCCTAATACGCTCATGGGGCTCGATCTTGCCGTCTTCTTGGAGCTTGACCTTCTTGCCGCACTTAACACAGTGGTGGACATCTTCTGACTTTTCGAGGTGGTCTAATAGGTGCTTGCGGACTACGCCTTGGTAGGTTTTGGCTCCGGGGAGATCGTTAACTCCATCGACAGGAGTAGCCTGGTGATTCTTATTATCTTGCACTGGAATGTCCCCATACTTCGCTTCCTTCCACCCGAACTTCTTCTGAGGCACCTCTCTGTACGTAATCTGAGCATGGACCGGCAAAGGCTTGTCTAGAGACCACCCTGAAATTGGTGCTTTCGATTCTGGCTGCCAAGTAGCAATAGGTGTGCCAGCATGGCCTTTATCCCTTAAATGCTGCTGGAAAGCCTCGTGTAGGACTTCGTTGGGGTGCTTGTCACCAAAGAGAATCTTCTTGATCTTGTGGAAGTGATCGTCCGGCCATTTCTTTTGGGCCTCTGAAGCTGCATTCTCCTCGTCCTGGCCGTTCTCCCTAGCCTGTTGGGCAGCTTGCCTAACGAAAGACTGGCCGAAGTCAGACTGGACCTCATCGATGTGGATACCACGATTCTCTTCAGTCTCGGCCGGGGGTTGTGGGAGATCATTACCGAAGGCTGGATTGACATTCTCCTGGACCCATTTTACTGCATCATGGGGAAGGTCTTTGTGAGATCTTCCATCAGTAGACAGGAAAGCGTTTAGCTCATTGGTATACCCATAAGCTTCCCTGAATCTCTCGATCTCTGGTGTACTTATACCGGCTATATCGGCCGCTCTAAAGAAATTGTAATAAGAATCCCGTTCCCTGGGCCTTAGAATACTTGCTAGTGGTTTATGTCGCTCATCCCCAGAATCCACCAACGCATCTCTCGCCTCAGCAGCACGATTCCTGTAAACATTTTGAATATTATCTCTCCAGCGATCGACAAACGCCTGAAGACGAGATATGTATCTCTTCTTGAATTTGTCTCGTTTGCCTTCGGTGTTCTCCGAAGCCTCGCCTGTATACCTAACCCACCCGATAGTTGAAAGCGTGATTGGGTGGCCAGACTGCATACTAGCTTCATGCATGTCCCGGAAGGTACCGTAGACCCCTTCCTTTTTCATCTCGTCAACCAAGCCGTTGGTTAAGTTCAGTTGGAAAACGCTAGATGGCTCGTCATTGTGGCGCTGCGCGCCATTCCACTCACCATGACTTACATTGTACTCTTTTGTGGGCAGTGAGTCGATATGCTGCTGCAACTTGTCTGCACTGATATTGCCGTTAGGCAAGCGAGCCATTCCCCAGTTCCCAGGAGGCATCTGCTTGGGGGACAGGTCTAGCTTGCCCGAGGCTTGAATGTGGTCTCTGGCAGCACGGAACTTGTGGCTATCGAACTTGACCCCAACCTTCTCTTGGTGGAAGTCGTCTGGAGAGTGTAATTGGAGTCTTTCTTGTGCCAGGGGCTTAACATACCTACTACCCTTCTCAGCAATCAGCCTAAGGGTATCGAGGTGCGTGTTAGGGTGAGTGGCGATCGACTCTAGCGTATCGTCTTGGTTGATATGACTGTTCGCTATACGATGCAACAACTCTGGCGAAAGATTCTCGCGCTTCACGATATAGGAAGAGTAAGCTCTTTCAAAAGCTGGATCATCCAGACGCTTGGCGATATCGGCTTCGGGAGTATTCTCGTTCCGAATCAATCGTTCACGCAGCGCGTTGTGATTCTCCCATTGAGGATCGTTGAACATATGGGACAAAATCTTGGCTGGAGTCTTCGAAGATCTCGCCAGACTTTCAGCTAATTCAGGAGACAGCTGCCAGTCTTCCTTAAATGGACTGTTGGGGTCGTGCATCTTATCCCACATCTTCTGAAGGATATCGGGAGTCAGGGCTTGATCACCATAGCCATTTAGTCGCCCGCGTTCCAATATTGTGGCAATTAGCCCAATACCATAACGACTCTCTAGGGCTTTATCTAAGTGCTTGGTGGTCAACGCGGGACTCTTCACCAAACCATCCCACAAGTTCCAGTCTTTGGGATCTTCTACTAGCTTGTCTACCACCAGCCCGGACGACTCATGGGTCAGCAATCTTCTTTTGGCATACTGGACCGGTTCGTTCGTATAGTCGTCCGACCCCTTGGGACGTTCCTTGAGGTTGTTGAATAAGTCCTTGACCTCCTCTGGGGTAGCCTTTATGTTTGGTAGAGTGTTGGCCAATACTCTTGAATTTTTCCACCCTTCATCCCACACCCGTTTCCACACAAAGAGATCGCGGTTGGAGTGAGTCAAAACAGCATCAACCAAATCAATAGCATCATAGCTGTTCCCTGAGTCACTCTCCTTGCTCGCCCTGTCTAATGCAGCATGTAATACTCTAGAAGAAGCCCTCTCTTCCCAACCGTGTAAACGTACCACCAGAGTGCCTGGTTGGTCCGAATCCAGAATCTGCTCAATCATCTGCTGCTCAGTAAGTTCCTCTTCAGCCTTGCTTAAATCCTCCAGATTGTCCAGTGTTGCAAGTTCACCCTTTTTGACAACTTCCTTGGGCTTAATTAGCTTCAAAAACTTACTAACATACGTATCTTTTTGAATCTTTTCAGGAGTAGCATTCCTAGCAGCACCTACGCCCCACCTCCAGGCGTAGCTACTCTTGGCAGCATCCCCCTTCATCCATTTGAGGAGCTTGCCCCAATGGGTGTTGGCTACCGAGTTGTAAAGGGTTGGGTTGGTTTGAAGCTCGTTGGTGAACTTGGCTGGATCTTGAAGGTTGGGGAACTGTTGCTGTAGACCTTGATCCTTCTTGTAGGTCTCGTGGGCTGTTATAGGTTTAAGACCCACAGCCCCTACAGCGGTATGGTAATTGCCCTTGGAATGAGCCGCGTGTTGAACATTCTTGCCCCCACTAGACTCTAACTGGGAGATGGCTTTCAGATGAGGGTGTAAGTCTTTGTGGATAGAACCGTCCTGGGCCAAAGCTAGCATGCCGGCAGCAATGGCTCCGATCATGGACTTGTCTAGATCCTCTAAATCTTCCGTCTTCTTCAAAGAGTAATGAATCCGGTCCAGTACCGCCATGGTCCGCTTATCTGGCTCAGCTGTCAAGAACCCCTTGCCTACACCAGCAGCATAATCCACCGGCTCGTCAAACTGATCAGCGGTAGGATCGACTATCAGACCTGTTGCGTGTTTCAAGAACCAATGCCTGGCACCGTTATGGTTTACGAAGTGAGGCTTCCAGCCAGCATCCTTGCCACCAAATAAATGGAAACACGTCTGCGCGGCCAGATAGCAGTGGCCATGCATCGGATTGGGGTGGCCACGGTACTCGGGCTTGCGGTCAGCGTCAGTAAGGACAGATCTGACAGCTTCGACACGTTTCTGGATATGTGGAGGTAGGTCTGTGTAGTTCTCTTCATCCTTCCTCAACTTGGGCGCAATCTGTTGAACTTTAGGCCTGCGTATGTAGACCTTAACCGATTTAACCTTACTTTGCCTTGCAGCTTCAACTGTCCTATTGCCATCCAGGATATGGAAATGGCCCGTATCCGGATTTTGATGAACTAGGACATGGTGGGGCTGAGTACCCTGGGAAAACATTCGGGAATACAATTGGGTCCTGGGGGTATTATCGAAAACCGCATGGCTGGCATGCAAACCTTCAACGGGTAGAGTAGTCTCCTCGTACTCCCAATCTTCATCGCCATAATAGGTCTTCAAAGCTGAAAGGTAGGACTGCTCCCATTCCTTACGTTTTGGGTTCGCAGCGCTAGGAAACTTGACGCCATCACTAGACGTGTAGTTTAATGGGATCTTAGGTGGCATTAGATGTTATCTACGAAATAGCGAAGCCCCATGAGCGTTTTTAGCTTCCCTTCCAGCCGCTTGCGGTCTTCTTCCAATTGCTGCATACGGGCCTGAAACACCTGCCCCAACGAGATACTTTGTGACATCCCGTCAATCGAAATACTATGGCTCTGAGCGGTATGAAGCGCTGATAGCTCGCTAAGGATCTCTATAGCTGCGGTGACAGCAAGTATATCATTGATAGCGTCAGGAATCTTTCCCTCATCAAATCCTGCCACACACTGTAATCTCCACCATTGCGCCACATAGCCAGTGCTACCCAGGATAGCCAAGAACGCCACTCCCCCAGCTGAAGCAGAAGGCAAAGCGTTTGGCGTGAGAAAGGCCGCATTTAACGGAATGATTGACATCAGACCGCGATGGAATTGACCACGAGAAATCCACTCAAGAGGAACATTGTACAAAATGGCGTCCCCACTGGGCCCTTTTACGGCCAATGACTGGACAGAAAGAATGGGCCTTACAGGTACCTGAATAAAACCAAACGCTCTATATTCAGTAGGAACAAACGGTAACCTGAATTCATGCTGTACTGGCGTAATTGTAAAGCCACACCCCAGTTCCACCCTAGCTATAGCTTGACGGATCTTTCGAGCTATGATCTCATCCGTCATTACAGCTGGCTTCTTGGTGATCGGATCCACAATCGGAGAAACCAGAGGGATGCCAAAGAGCACACCCGTACGTAAATCGCTGGGTGTAATCAAAGGGCCTACACGCCCTAGTTCGGTGGCATCTATAGCACGATCAGGAGCATTCGCGCCATTGGCAGTGGCATTATTGCTGGGGAATATGACAGCCATAAGGACTCCTAGAAACTTTCAGTTTGACTATGGACCGAGATCAGACCCCTAACACGTCCCCGCGTGACTACAGCGCCCTCAGTAAGGGTCAGGAGGAGGTCTGGGGAGCCCACGATCAGGTCTGTAGCGCTAATCTGTATGCGCCATATGCTAGCGTCCAGAACGCTATAAGGCTGGCTCGCGGTTTTGGTGTAAGTCTTGGTCGAGTCAATAGAGTTGATCTGGACCGACAAGGTAGATGACGCGGCTGGGCAATACCGTCTCCCGGACGGACTAAAGCCCTGTTCTGGGCGGTCTAAGTTACTGTCTAGTAAGCGAAAATAGACGTAGAGGGCGTCGCCCTGGGTCCAAGTCACTGGACCACGGGTTTCGTAAGAATTGACACTATTCACATCTAGGAGGGGGAGAGCGCTCAGTTTCATGTATGATAGATTGCTGCCTAGAAACGGCGAAGCCCACCCCTACTTCCTGTATCTATAAGCACCCCAAAAGCAGAGAGCGAATGAACCAACCACTAATGGCATCGGTACTAATCCTTGGGCGGCAAATGGCGTCAGTCCCAGGTTTATCACACATGCCCCTACATATACCCAGAAACCGACTTGTCGTAGGCGCATTAGTCGTCCCAATAATCAGTCCGGTAAGGCTTCTCTGGATACCTAGCCTCTTCCAGATCCTTCTTCAACCTCTCCGCTTCCGCCTTCCAACCCTCAGCCTCGCACGTCGCTAGCTCCAACATCCCCTTTAGGGACTTGCGATCGTTGTTGCCCTTCTCTACCGCCTTAGCCCACTTCTGGTTGGCATCATGCAACCTTTTGTAGAGCCTAGCGATTTCCTCGCAAGCTTCTTCGTAGGTTGCTGGCATAGGCGGAAGTTGCCACATTCTTACAATCCTCCATCGCAACCAAAAGCGGGACCCACTATTACCTTTCCCGACACAAAGATTCCGGTAGAAAAATCTAGGTCTGGCTCAACGAAAAGACGATTGGGATCCACTTCAAAATCGAGCCGTTCAGGGGTGGCGGGGTCTAGGAATAGCTCTACCTTAAATCCCCTACAAGTAAAGCTTATGTTGGCAGATCCGATCTTTGTGCCATCCTCTCGGACCACCCAAAAGGGGTTAACAAGAAGAGGGCGGACTTCAACCTCAAACGTCCTAATCTTAACATCTTCCTCGGTCGTCACCTTGGCGTCAAGATCATCTGTAATCATGCAGTGACCGTTATCACAAGATTTATCACACATTTACTTACTCCCTTCAACAAGTTTCTTGGCACCTTCCAGCCATATACCGTACTCCTCCCAGGTCCAACCAAGCCACTCATGCAATGCCATAGGCGGCTTCAACTTCTTGTACTTCTCGACCCGCTCATCTACCTCTTCTCCACCCTCGGGACATAGAGGTGAATGGCCTGGGTCTGAGTGCTTACAGGTCTTGCAATCAACCATGAAACTTAGCCCTCTTCCTCTTCTCCTTCAGGATTCTGCCAAAATTGAGAGAATGCCTGCATACACGGACTACATAGATCGTATTCATGATGCTGACCTTGGTGCTCGTCCACAACGGTCAGCCTTCTTTCTTTACTCCTAAGACGACCATCCTGGATCTGCGCGTCGCACCTGTCACAAAACTTTCTGGTAGCCATTTGTCACTCCCTATGCCTGTCCCACCACAAATTGCGTTAAGGGAATACTGGGCTCGTAAGTCATATCAACCATTCGAGTTCTTACCATGAACTGTACCAGTTCCATAACCGCATCACTGAACAGCTTATCACTTTTCATTTCATCTGGCAAGACATCCCTGAAGTAGCTATTGTCGGAAGGGAACAGAATCAGGATGGCTTCGATTTCTGGGATCAAATTAGCCCTAGAAAGTCTAAGCATGAGGTATACCAAAGACTTATACCACATCAGCACATCTTTACTTCCGTCCTCATAGATCTCCCTGAGAAGGGCTAGCTCGTCAGCTGCATCAAGACGGATCTGCTCTGGGGTGTCCATTACCTGTGGCTCCTCTCCCAATCCTCGTCTGCCTCTGCATCTGAAGGTATCGGCTGATCTACTCCTAAAACCTTGTCCAGTAGCTCCGACAAATGATCCAACTGCTTATCAGTCAAAGCTTCCTCCATAGCCACACCGATTTCGATCAGGGCGTTAGCTTGATCTAGCCCTTCGATATCACTACAAATTTTGCACATTGTAAGCCTCAGGAAACACACATGGACAGATCTCATGCAGTTTTCGGCCGATAATCAAAGCCACCTCCCGCATTTGGGGGTGAGCAGCAGCTGAAGTACGAAGCTTAAGGATGTGCTTCCATTCTCTGAAGTTTGCCGTCCAAACTAGCTCAGTCTTTAAGCAAGTGGGCAAAACCGATCGAGCGATCTGAGGGCTAACACCACGCCCCAGCATGGCTAGATACGACTTTTCAGCCATCTCTACAGCAAACTCCCAATCAGCCCTATCTGGAGCTTTCAGGTCCGGAGGCTCTATGAGAGTAATTTCGTTGCCAAACTTGTCCTTACCGTAATTACAATACCGGGTGCTTTCTTGGCTGTAACTAGCTAGACGGTGGCGACAAATTTCATGGGAAACTCCCCTGTCACATACCACTCGGAAGGAAGCCGAAGCGTGCTCTAACACACTCACATGGTTGCGCTGCGCAATCATCTCCACGAACTTGACGGACGAATCCTCCGTGATCTTGTCTTCCGACTTGTAACAGGTTCTTCCTGCCGCTTCGATCATCTTAGCGGCATCGGGGGTAACCCACACCAACTCAGCCGATTGCTTAACGATTTTCACTCTTCCTCCAAGCCTTAGCCCACATCCACATACCTACAGCCAAAAGTGCCGAACTACCTAGAAACCAGAAATACAGCACCACCAACACCGGAAAGGTGATTATCCTGCGCAATAGTGCTAGATATTCTTTCATGGCGTCCTAGTCCAGGACAGTATCTAGCGCGTCATCGACTAGCTTCTTGGCGCCTTTCAGCGCTTTGAAAGGATTATCAGCATAACTCGTGCCAATACCATCCACGTCAGCTACATATACCACTCCAGCAGAATTCCGAACTCGATAATCAGTTCCCTTAGCGATACCCGGAACCTCGTCACTAGTATGGACGGTGCCTAGATACTCCTCAACAAGAATGAACCTTCCACGATATTCCATTAGTACCTCCCGTAATCGTGCTTGTTTGGACACCTGAATCCATCCAGTGTCTCACCACATATATAGCACTTCGTGTAGACCTCTGGGCTGTCCCTAGCTAGAAGCTCTTCGAAAGTCAAAGGTACCAGGCCGGAAACATCCATACCAACGTTGATGAGGCTACCTTGTCTTTCCCAAAGGCTATGGACATGCCCTGCCAGCCTGTACGATACCTCCTGGGGCAGATCGCCCCTTTCTGGCCTGTGGGACATGTAAACCTTGACACCATCTAGCTCAATATAGAGACTATCGTATACCTCATCCATGCCCACTACATCGCGCATATATTGCGCACCCTTATCGTGGTTACCTCTAACTAGGATGATCTTTCCGGGCAGTCTTGACCTGAACTTGGGCCATTGATCCTTCTGGCCCATTCCGAAATCCCCCAAATGGTACACAAGATCACTAGTGCCCACCTTGACGTTCCAGTTCGCGATAATCGTCTCATTCATGTGCGTCAGGTCCCGGAAATGGCCCCGAACCTCAGGGCAATACCTGAGGATATTTAGGTGGTTAAAAGTGTGAGTCCGAGGTGAACAGAATCATTTTTGGACGCTCCCTTCTTATCTTGATGGGCTACTAATTGACGGGCCCAGGTTACAAAAGCTTCTGCCGACAATACATTTTTGGCAATGTTGCAGACCCTACAAGCAGTAACGCTATTCTCTACCGTATACCCCTTGTCGTTTTCCAGCCTATCTACCCCATTATGCCTTAAGGTGTCTTTATATTTCTGCGTCGTCTCGGTCCTACCCACAATTCCACAATAATGACAAGCCCCCATTATTAGCTCAACAAACTGCTCTTTGGTCAGCTTCCATTCCAGTTCGCGTGAAACGGCGTTTCGACGATAATAATTCCATACGCTAGTTTTTACAGAGTGACCTAGCCCCTTACGGGTCCTTTTGGAAAGCAATTCTTTTTGCAAACACCCACAGCTGCGAGTAGCTTTTTTGTTCGCTGGTGTCAAATTAGCGTACTGAATACACTTCATTACGCCACAATCACACCTACAGACGTAATAGGTCGTTTTCGTATTTTTATCCCTAACCCTCTCAATCACAATTAGGCGTCCGAGTTTTTGTCCAACCAGACTCTTCTCTGAAGCCTTAATTCGACACTCGTTTGAGCAGGTCGGTTTCTTCACAGACGCCAGTTGAGACGGCCAGTCCTCAAAACCTTTAGAACAAACAGCACAGACATATTGAGTTTTCATACTTCACTAGATTGCTGCTCTACATCAAGCCCCAACGCAATCTAGAATATCAATATACCGACAATCGCTCAACGCTCCGTATTGGCTTCATCCATACCCATACCTCTTGTACCCGAAAGGATCTTCCTCATCCTGAGTAATCAATTCGTCTACACTCACACCCTTGAACTCAGCCTCTTCCACATATACACGAAGAGACTCTTCTGGAGTGATCTGGTCGCCTGTCCCCCAGATTTCCAGGAGCTTAGCAACCCTGTCCAGGAGCTTAGCAACCCTGTCCAGGAGCACCATTCCCCTTCCTTCCCTTCACCGGAACATTAAAGAAATCCGTAACATGCCATACACCATACGACAGGGCCCCTTCTGGAAGATCCACCCTCTTCAGCTTACTCCAAATCCTCTCTGCTTCCTTCCTGGTGTCACAAACCCATGTGATGTATTTAGTCTCATACACAGAATCTAGATAGGGTTGAACGGCAGTGACCGACCGAAACAACTTGTCTAGCCGCTTAGACCGACGCCCAGTAGGAGCCTCGTACTGAGCCCCACAAATCCATCCATCCAATTCCTTAGACTTGACATAATATGTCATACGCCCTCCAGTAGATATCCATCCGACATAGCCCAACTCTTAGCCTCTTGCTCCGCTTCTTCTCTGGTAGCATACCGACTAATTCCGGTATCTATGCAGTCAGTGTAAGTACCAGTCTCATCACTAACATCAGCAACAAGAAGTGCTGCCCAGCCACTTCCTAGCTCACCAACCGTGATCCGGTAGTTCTTGACAGCTGCCATGGGTTATCCTATAAGTCTGCTATCTATGACTTCCCAACCCCGTTCCCAGTCTCCGTAAACTCTATCTCCTACCCAATACTGCACGTACTTTTCACAAGAAATATATCGCTCTAGCCAAACAGTAAGACCCGTGGAAGTCTTCATTGGCAGCCATGCGAACTTAATGACGGTTCTCTCATCGCCTACTCTTACTCGTACCTTAGTCTTCCATCTCATAATCACCTCTCAGTCATCTATAGCACACCAAAATACAGCCATCAAGATACCTATCAGAACGTAGATCATCGCTACCCCTTCTTCTTACCGTCAGGCTTAACCGTGAGATAAACGTGCCAATAGTATTAACTTTCTAGCCACCGCAACCTTCTCCCCATTTCCTGTAGGCAATCTTCAACCGCCTTGCCTTCATGAGGTAACCCACAAGCCTTACACGATTCGACCAGGATGGTTGCCACCCCTTACTCCTTCCACTTCGGACACCACTTGGAGTGCGACGGACTACCACACTTCTCAGACCCACATTCACATACAACGGGCTTATCTGTATCAGGAACGGAAGAGGATTCGGGGTTGCGCTCCACAATCTCTTTGATTATCGCATCCCATTTCTCCTTAAAATTCACTTCTACAAAGGGGACCGAAGGATCGATGTAAGTTCCTGTATACAAAGGGAAACGATCAACCCTATCCCAAAACGATCTGCTAATCGACATTTCTTACCTCACTATCCACCAACGCATTGAAGTCCTAGGTCGCAACAAAACATCTGCTGTCTTTCTATACCATCGCCCCTTCTTGCCGTATGGATCCCAGATCGTAATGTGACGATAAAAAAGTTCTCTAGCAACGTAAGTCTCTAACCACACCGTCTTACCCTGCTGAGTCTTTACCGGCCACCAGGCAAACCGATGAACTATACGCTTATCACCGATCTCAGGGGTCTTAGTTTCCCACTGCACTTTTCACCACCTTCTCCAAACACCTAGCTTCGATCCAAAGTTCTGGACAGTTCTCCGGACGCCTCCAGACCCCAAACTGCGCAAATCCCTGTACTAACCGATGGGCCTTACACTCAGATAACCCTCCAGGTTCAAAATCGTACTCCCCTTCCCAGGAATACCAGCCAGATGGAGGATAGTAGGTGCCCGTCATTACTGTCTTAACCGCACTCACATTAAACTCTTGGCCCACCAACTCAGGCAGTTCTACTGTGTGAAGGGATCTCTCCTTGCCTCCGAATCCGTCTTCGGTCGCCAATAAGTATGCCAACTCTTGGTAAACTTTCATTAAAGCCCTGCCCGCCTTGCCGGTAGGCTCATTGTCATATTCCAGCAACTTCAACAAAGCGGGCCTAAACTTCTCTTCAACCTCAGGCAAGTAGTCCGACACCGCCTTCGGATATCCTACCCTAGTGACGAATGTAGGTGTAACGATACGGACCCGATCATCCAGGCGAAAGACGGGCTTCTTAGGCTCGGTCATTCGACCTCCTCTATACCTTCCCCACCATTTTCGACTACATCCTCGAATACCTTGTCCAGCATCTTGTGTACCGGAGTCGTACCATCCTCTTCTTCGCGGTTTAGCTCCATAGCCACCGACTCAGCAAGATCATTCGGCTTAGTAACCTCATACAACTTTTGGAATTCACACGTCTTTTCATTGTAGGGGTTATTCAGATCGCTGTGCGTGTAAGCAAACGCCAGAGTCTGAACCCCAATCGAGATCACCAACCTACCTTTGACTACTTCTACCTTCAGCGGTTCATCCATCGGGCGCATGGTTAGACCTTTCTGAACAGAGGGCACCAACTAGAATGGACCGGCGAACCACACGCTTGGCTGCCACATCCGCATAGGGACGCCCCAACCTGAACCGTTGGAACTACCGTTTGAGCCTGGTGAAACGTGAGATCTAGTCTGAGATCCAAGGGCACAACATCTGCCACATCTAAACCAGCTGTGACGGGTCGTGAGTCAACGCTCTGGACCCAGCGAGTTAACTTCAACACCGTTCCGTCCTTGAATTCCAAAATTCCAGCGTCCAACAAATCATCTAATCTACAGTCTAGTTTGATAGTCATCCTTTTATTCCTCCCGTGACAGTTTCTGAATGTCTCTGATGAAATCTACTATGTTGTTCCACTGACTAACAGTAATCTCAACCCTACGCATCGACATCTGTCTATCCAGAGGCTCAAAGAACAGCAAGAATGTCGGCCCTGGCACATTTTCAAAGTCGTCTGGTCTAATCCTATGATACTTCAGCAAGAGATCTAGCTGATATCTCCACTCAGCATTATTACGTTCAAGGATTTCGTGAGGCGGTTCTGGGGCTAGCGGGATAGCCGCACAAGGCCCTTCGTGGTACTGTTCCCTGGTGCAGTACCATCCGGCTGGCTTCTTGTAGTCACATCTTTCCATAGAGCCCCTCAATCACAGTGATGAATGGCCAAAAATTCCCCAGTATTCTTTTGAAAGAAAGCCTCAGCCCACGTCGAAGTGCTGCCAAAACCTCCAGCGAAAACCTCAAAGGCCACCGATATATTCACGCCCCAGTCGGTTTCCTCTATTTTAAGCTTACGACGCTCTAGCATCGTCTTGAAATTCTCTAAATCGGTCATGCTCCCCTATATCACTTGACTCCCGGCTGGTGATATGAGATAACTAGATCATGACGAACGCAATCAAGGCGCGCAACGCTCTCAACAAGAGGGCCTACGAAAAGGCTGAGAAGGTAGCTCCCTCCCGTCTCTAGCAGCCCGATCGGCTAGTTGATCGATCGTCTTGGCGTATAGGTTTGCGGCGTAAACCAATACCATCTCCGTTATCTCTTCTGGCAAATACACTACCCCAGCAACAGGATTCAATACCACACCATCTAAGGTGTAGTTGTGTTCCTCACATCGGTCGTTCATCTTTACTGGATGGTTACATTCGGGCATTAGATCTCCTAGCGACCTATATCACTTTGCAACCCAGATCCAGCGGTCCAGCCCACAGTCCCAAATCCAGTCCAACTTCGCCTCCCTTGCCATCTCCCACTCAGTCGCCCCATCGTCCACCGTCTTCTTAAGGAGCTTCATTAGCTTCCGCCGACGATAACGGAACTTATGCTCTCGGGGCCCGTCCGAACTCTTCTTAAAATACCAGTAAGAAGGAGGAACGGTAGCCTCCAAAGTAAACCCAAGCTTCCGATAGATCCCGCCCTGGCTCCATCGCTTGTCTGAGAACGACCGGATCACCTTTACATCATTAGCTTTGGCAAAATGGGCCATCAGCTTCCCTAAACCACCCGAAACACCCAGCCCCATCTTCGTACAATACCTGGACAGTTCCCAATATCCGGGTTGTGGGGTGCCTTTCCGGTCGGGGCTAGACTCTCGGAAAGTGGTCAGAGCTACCAGTTCGTCTCCCACAAAAAGTCCCTGGCTTGTACCTCCCGCGCCGCCCATAACATGATTCTGGTCCAGAAACGCACGAGCAGCGTCTACAGGCACTTCGCGCACTTCACATTCACGAGCCCCGATCTGGCGCTCTCTCTTACCCAATACACTCTTGATAAACGCTTCGCACTGCGGCTGTCGATATTTCCACTCGTCGCTAAAGATTGTGATCAACCGATACCCCTTAGCCTCACAAGCCTTCAGCTTATTTAGATGGCAATCCCGTGCCTTCTCTTTCTTAACCTTCTGGCCATGGCACCACAATCCACAGTGCTCAATCGCCAACTTCTCATTTTCCAGAACAATATCTAGCTCAAAAGGAGCGATCAGTGTTCTGTCGCTGGTGCCTGGAGAGTACCCCAACCCAACCAAAAAGGCTTCGATCTCCAGTTCCTCCTTGCTACGATGATTACCTGCGCTACACTTTCTACAGCCGCTAGCTTTAAGATTCCCAGGAGCCTTTTCAACCTCGTGTTGTCCAGAAGGACACACCCACACCAAGTTCTTAGCTATTCCCAAGTATTCAGTGGACTTCAATATCCATCCCAGAGACGCGCCTAAAGCCCTAATGGTCTCGACGGTGTGTGGGAAATTGCCAGCACACACTGGACAGCCATGGCCATCCCTATAGTCAGATAAGGTCGTCTTGTAGGGGTGCTTGGCAAAGCACTTAACATCTAACGGGGCGTCCACTCCACCATACGAGTCCGAAACAACCTCCACAGCACCCCTGCCAAAGATCTTCCTCACTTCCTCTAGTGTCAGCGCAGGCATGTTATCGCAATGAGGACACCATGTGCCAGCAAGAATATTTGAAACCTTAGCTGAGAAAAAATGGCCGTTTACACACTCAAACTCGGCCCGATCACGGTTTCGCTCTACATGGTTCAAGAACTTAGCGGATTTTTCCTCCGCTGTCTGGTGCATCCGCTCGTCCCAGGTCGTCACCCCGTACCCAAACAAGATCTCCCCGACTCTTTCTACATGCCCCACCCTCATATTGGCCTTATGGCCCTCTTTTGTTACCTTGACCCCGGCCTTAGCAAGAGCCCACCTTACAGTGGACATCTTCTGGCCAGTGCGAGCTACGATCTCCTCTAAAGAAACAGACTGCTGGCGTAGGGCGGTAATCTCCGCTACTTGCTCTGGGGTGAGTTTGGTTTGCTTAATCTTTAGAAGTGGAACCGTACCCTTCTTGGTCAGGAAAGCGCTGATACTCTGATAGGTAATACCTACACCATGAGCTTCTTTGAGGGTTCGGATAATAGATGGAATTGTCTCCTTCTGGCTAAGGGCTAGGACCAGTTGCTGCAACTCGGGGGTCAGTTTTTTGTTAGTCATACCTTCCTATATCACAGAATCAACCCTCATGGCTCATATCCGGCGAGAGTCAGAAACCGTAAATTCGAAGACTAAACTAAGTCTAGCATATATCGAACTATCAAAGCAAGTCTTAACTCAAATATCTCTCATACAGCTAGATTAAGACGACGACAAAAGGCCCGGCTTTCGCCGGGCCCATTTGTGCCTTAACTACTTGATATTATTACAAACTTCCCACAAGGTTGTCTACGAGCACGAGCTTGCGGGGCTCGTAGACTGCGAGAGTTAGGAAGCGAAAGTGGGCCTCCGGCTGGCTGAGATCACTGACAGCCAATTTTAGACGTGAATAAGGAGCCAACTCTTTCACACCCATGACGTCGCCTTGGAGAAGGAACCCCGTCACGAATCCTGGTAGTTTATTGCCAAGATCCAGGAACTGGGTCGTCGCCGCGCCGCTATTGGCGATACGACCGATAAAGCGCGCAGTCGCAGTAGTTCCGCCAGCTGGGCTACGATACACGTTGAAATAACGGGTACCAGTAGTCGCAGTAAGTTGCAGGTTCGCTCTATCACCAGCAGCAAGAACGGCTGACAGTGAGGGGCTTGGGCTGGACTCACCTAGCTCATTGCAGTTAGTGTAGTAATACACGTAAGTGCCGCTGAGCGCAGTAGAGGCCGCGTTGGAGTCAGTCAGAACCGCGATAACAGGAACGGTCGGGCTAGAGAGACGAGCGCGGTTAGGGCCAGTCTTACCGGAAAGGAAGCGTGACGCTTCGATATTTACGGTACCACCGGAAACCCACTGACGACGAAGGTCAGCAGCAGTCGCATCCTGAGGGCTGCCGGCGAGGACGATACGCTCCTTGCCGAACGCGATCTTGTTATAGGCCGAAAGGACTAGAGGATCGACAACCAGCTTATCAGCTGAGCCATGGTTCATGGCTGAACGGACGCTCGCATCTTCGATCATGTTCTGGGTGAGAGTGCCTCCACCCGCGATCACGACTGAGAGGTTAGAGCCATACTCAGCGAACATTAGGTCCTGGGTATTGCTGAGCATATCCGAGCTACGGACCTGAACATCTAGACCTAGCATGTTAGGAACTTGACCAGGAATCGCCATCAGGTTACCATCGAATACGCCTGAGTTGGTGAAGTCAGCCTTACCACGGAAGAGATCGAACTCGATGTCGCCAGCGAGCTTCTTCGCAGCATCAGCAGCCGCACGATCTTCAGCCTTCTGGCCGTCAACGGTAGCGACTAGGTTAGCCGCAATGGTGACTCGGCGAATGTGGCTGTAGAAGCACATACTTACAGTCGCACGAACGAAGTCACTAGTTTCCTCTTGCCCGACAGCGCCTTCTAGCTGGGCGGACCCGCCGAAGATACCGTAAGAGAGTTGACGATCGAACTGAGCAAGGGTAGACTTGCAGCTTTCGACCTTAACCATCTTCTGGAGCTTAAGAGCATCCTCGCCGAAAGTGACGTTATGCATCACTGGGCTTAGATCCTCGATCTGTAGGGCGGAACCCTGGACTAGTGATCCAGGAGCCGCGTTATAACTGCCTGCTTCAAGGGCCTTCGCTAGACTCTGAAGTTGTTCAAGAATACCATTCATTTTATTTCTCCTTTAGTTCTCCAGAGTTACTGGAAGAATTTTTCCAATTGGGCTAGGGTTTTCTCATCATTGGTGACGACGTATCGATTGATGAGTTCTCGATCAGACTTAGCGAGTTTAGGGTCGCGAGCTACTTCGCCAAGGCGGTTCTTGATTTCGGCCCTATTCATCTCGGTAAGAGACTTCTTGAGAGGCTCGGCCTTAGTAGGGGCTACGTACTTATGGTAGGTGATCCCGGTCACAGACTTAGCCATGGGGGCATTAACGATCTGTTCAGAGATTTTGGCCATAGTTTCGAGAGCCTTCTTCTGGTCTTTAGCTTCCTCTTGAGCCTTCTTGAGTTGGTTCCTGAGGTCTAGGAGTTCGGACTTGAACGCCATTTCGTCAGGAGAAGGGCCGGCTGGGCTCGCGCTAGGGCCCATTGGAGGGGCACTGGGCGAGGCCGAAGGGCCAGCTGGAGGCATTGGAGAAGCAGACGGACCTGGGGGTGGGCCCGGAGGAGCGCCGGGAGGCGCGCCAGGGGGTCCCGGAGGAGGGCCGGCTTCGGGTGATGGGCCGGCGGCGCCGATTCCCATCTGTTGAGCAGCCATTTCAGCCGCCTGGAGGTGCATTTGGAGCGCCTCTGGAGGAAGCTGCATGTACATCGGGACTAGTTCTTCAACGGTAGGTGGAGCATCCGGAGCCGCAGCCGCTGGATCAGCGGGAGGGGCGTCTGGAGATGGACCAGCTGGAGATGCGGAAGCTGAAGGACTAGGAGGAGCGTCGCCTGATGGGGCTTCTTCGCCCGCAGGAGATGACTCGGCTGGAGAGCCTTCCTCAGCCTTTGCGACTTCTGACTTAGCTAGGGCTTTGCCTTCAGATTTAGCAATATCCGCAAACTTTGCAGCTAGTTCATCAACGAGTGCAGTAAGCTCGGCTTCGTCTACCGGAAATTCAATTTTGTCGGCCATAATGGCGTTCCTTTCCGTTACGAAACCTAATTAGATGCAGTCGATGTCGCGGCCGGGTAGAGGTTCCCAAGAAGCAACGAGGTTAGTGGTACCATCGGTATCGATAACATCTAGAACGTTGTCGTCTTTCTCATGCCATTCAACCTTGGTGCCCCAACGGAACATTTCGGCAAGAATAACGGCGCGATGTCCGGCGCCAGCACCCGTTGCGGTTGAGTCAAGCTGAACAATTTCAGCGTTGTTATTGAAAATAACCTTGGCAACGTGGGGGCGAACGACTCTCTGGGCTAGACCGAGAGAGTCAGTCTGGGCAGCCAAAACAGCCTGGGGCATAACCTTGATAATCGCCTTAACTGAGTCGTTACCGGTTGAGATCTGGAAAGTTAGAAAAACATCGTTGCCAACTGACTCATAGGCAATAACTGAGTTATTGGTAGTAGGATAGCGAATAGCCAGCGTGTCCTTTAGGGCCCTGAGTAGTGCTTCGGCAGTTCTGGTAGCAGCCATGTGATTATGCTCCTTAAATCAATAGGGAATTCGACATGAATCCCAACATGACTTAAAGATTGAAATCACATCTGGACCAACGGCTTTTAGAAGCCGACACAATCTACCGGAAGAATGAAGACTTGCCCCCAATGCAACCAAAAGAAAAGCCCCCAAGCCTTCCATGAGGCCAAGGGGCGCATTCGATCTTGGTGCAAAGACTGCCGCAGCAAACGCAGACTAGAGCGTCTCTACCCCTTCAAATGCCTGATCTGCCACGAACATCGACACCTAGGCGCTAACGGCAATTGCCGGAAATGTAACCTAGAATTAGGCCTGAAAGAGTGTCGAAAGTGCAAGCAAATCAGGATGTTGATCGACTTTGGGGAGAATAGAGCTACCTGTTTGGGTTGTTTGTCCAAGGCACAAACATAACTTGCTTGCCGGAAATAGACAACCAGACCTTCTTAGCTTTACGTGGGGTGGGATAATACCCTACAGTCTCCATCAGATCCAGGCGAGCCTTCCCGAACCAGGCGACGGCGTCCCGGTAGTTCAGGAACCCGAATCGGATCACGAACGGCCCCGTCCACCTATCTCTATTCCAAATCGACAGATCCGACTCCTCAAAATCATCGTGCGGATCGGGTGCTCTAGCTAGTCTAGGGTTACCATAGACAGGGTGGCAAGCTGGTTGCATACACTTGGCGTTTGGGTAATCTACACGTCCACCGTTGTAGGGGCCTAGACCTTCATCGTCCTGGACTCGCCATACCACCATAGGTGTAACGGTGCTCGTGTAAATAAGTGCCATGGGAAGAATATAGCATCCGGCCCGATGCTTGACAAGATCTCTCGGTTCCTGTAGAGTCTAAGAATGATCAAGACCAAGGTGACCTGGAAGCAGATCCCTAATTCCCCAACTATGAGGGATTGAGCCCCGTGGGTGGCCGGGTGGCTATCGCAGACTACGACATGACCATCAAGGGTTTTGCATCTTACAAGATCTACTGCCCCGTCGAAGGTAACCCCTATGGGTATTACTATGGTAAGGGCGGGCTCCCGGATTTCATCACGCGGCGGTAGTTGACATCCGACCAGCAATATGAGATAACTAATCCATGACGATCAACGTTCTGGTTCGGCACGGTCGATACACCAACGAGGTCTTCACCTCCGCTCCCCTGACCGAGAAGGCTAAGTTCGAGGAAATCGTAGCCGCTCTTAAGGCCAAGAATTTCGCGGTTGAGGTCAATGAGTTCGAACTTCTTGGTCTGATCGCCTTGACCGTCACCAAGCTTCGATCTGATGCGGCCTCTCAGTACGCCACCGACATCATCATTCGGGCTGGCCGTAGGGCTGGCTTCTCTTTTCTGTCCACAACCCACAAGTAAGTTGGCTGGAACCAACCACTAAGAAGGAGAACCAAAATGTCCGACAAGAAGCCTTCTGCTCTGGAGATCTACATGAAGTCTGGTAACGTCATCCGCATTGACAGCATCGCGGACTATACCTTCAAGCGCACCGAAAGGGGAATCTCAGAGTTTTCCATCTCCTGGGACAAGCCCAGTCGCAGGCTTCTCGTTGGGACGATCGACCTCAGCCAGATCGAGGCTATCTGCGAAGTTACTTCGGACTGACCACAAACCCAGGCGGTGGCATGGAGGGGCCCAGAGGGATAAGCTCAACCACAAACGGAAGGTGAGTGCAAAGCCTATGGCAATTGGCGCAAAGAAGTCTACACTTCTGAATCTCTTCTAGGATTTTCTCTTTAGTGCCGTATCGTCGAAAACGCCCGATATGCATTACTTTAAGGTCCGGGTTGATATGATCAAAGTCTTTTTGCCAGGGGCTAAGTACGTCCCCGCAACGCTCACATGGCTTAGATTTTAGTTGGTTTATTAGAAAACTAACCGAATCTCGGTACTTCTGCTGAGCGTTGCGCGCCTTGTCTCTACGCGGAATGCGTGCCATTGTTCTTTCGCGGTGACAATTCGCACAGACCACATCACATTTTGCTAATTCCAGTAGAACGCTCTGCCGCGAGTACTGCCCCTGATAAGACGAAAGATTGAAGCGTTTTATCTCTCCCGGCCGATGATCGAAATCCTTCAGGATAGGATGGTAATTAATGCCACAATCAACGCACGCCACCTCTTTAGCGGCTTGAATCAAGGCCTCCACTTCGGGCGCCCCTTCTCTGGTCCAATCCTTATGTCTCTTACGAGATTTTGGAGCCGACTGGTGCTTACGCGCCAAACGATTAACCGTATCTCTATTCGCCTGTCTCCAGGCTCTTTGACTCAAAGCTCGGCGCGCCTTATTTTCCGAATACCACTTTCGACCAGCTTCATTTGTGCACGCCTTACATCTCTTTGCGCGATACTCCTTCTCTCCCCGGATACAAACCGAAAATTCAGTATCAGGCAACTCTCTTGCACAAACTCTACAAACACAGTTCATCTTTTACTTTTCCGGACTGACGATAAATCCAGGAGGAGGCATAGGGGCCCCGCTTGCTACGGGGCCCTTTGACCCCTCAAGCAGCGAGTGAACATGAGTCTGAGCCTGGCCTACTGGGTAGTTCATAGACTTCTTAGCATTCTTGGCGTGAATCAAGGCCTGTTCAGCGTGTGTGGGAGAGTGCCCCAATCCGATACTGACACTATGCTTATAGACACCCCTAAGCGGAGTAAGAGCTTCCAGTTCCTTCCTAGCTTGCCTTACAAAACCATAAGCATGCTCTGGAGTGTCAAAGTGGTGACCAAATTCGTCACCCGAAATATGGAACATCTTACCTTTCCATACACGGCTCGCCTTACGAAGCGCGCCTCCCATGGCTCGGATCGCCTCGTCTCCGGCCGACTGCCCGAACACTTTGTTAGCTGCGGACAGATCGTTGCCGTCAATCATGACATGTACCCCCGCCCTGGGTCTAGAAAGAAAGTCTTCGTAGGCTGCACGGTTACCTGAGCCGGGCACGAGCGTGTCTACATACAGCCTATTGGCTATCACCCTGGCCGAATCTGGCGCCACGCGCCGAATATTGGCCAAATGCTGCTTGAGTGTAGGGTCAACCTTGAGCAGATCCGCAAAAGCCGCCTCGGCCTTCTTCATTCCTTCAACTATCTTCAGTTTTTGGTAGTATTTGGGATCTTCAGACAAGTGATCCATGGCGATTCGCTGCGCCACCTTGGGGTCGTCGGTATGCTCCATCTCTACTTTGGCACCCTCGGCCAAGGCATCTTGGTCGAAGTCTTGCGGACTTTTGTTAGCAGCTATACCGCCAGCGAAATCTTTCTTTGCCATGACTATCCCACCCAAGGTTCCGGGGCTACCTTGATTTCCGGAATGTCTTCCTCGGAAACCTCATCCTCTGACACCAACTTCCAATACGCCGAATGGGCTAGTTGCTGCATGCGCCGGAGAATCGTCTCAGAAATCGGCCCATCGGGGAAGATCTCTCGAACGATACCATTATGATCTTCCAGGACTTTTAGGTTAAGGCCTTGGATCACGAATCGACCCACCAATCGTTCCTCTTCGCCGTGATCTGACTCGATGCGTTGGAAAATTTTGTAGCCCCCTGGATCTCCTAGCATTTAATCCTCCCTAGTGGGTTGCAAACCCTGGGGTGTCGGTGGCAAACCCTTGTCCGTAGGCTCGTCATACTCGGTCGAAGCATCCATAGCATACTGCCTAGTAACATTAGGTGTTTCAACACGTTCCTTGAGCCGGATCAGCCTACGAACTGCCTCGTCCACCAAATCTTTCGGCATGTCTAATTGTAGCATATGTTCCTTGAGTTTGCTAGGGTCCAAGGTCCGAACCCACCTGATAGCCTCAGGGTGTAGGGGTTGATTCGAAGACTCCAAGGCAGACTTACCCCTCATATTGGGTGGCCCTTTAGCGGCCTCGTAATGGTCTAGATATGCAGGGGTTGTGTGGTTGGTGGGTTTAGACTTGAAGCTAAATCCGTTGTCAATTAGATGCACAAACGGCGCCTCATCTGAAATCATATAGTTACCAGCATGCCGATCGTTTATAGCTCCGGTAACCATATCCATCAAGAATAGCTTGTCGAGACTTCCGGCATTCCCAGCAGTCAGGAGAGGGGCGGCCTCATCATAAGCGAAATGCCTACCATTCTGCACTTTCCTAATAGCACTATGGTGTACGTCAGTAACAGGATGCCTGAATACTGCTACGGGAGGAACATGCTGGCCTAGGCCGAATACATGCTTGGCTAGATGGTAGAAAGCCCCCTCTCTCTGAGCAGAATTGAACTGATGGGCATAATCAACCCCGAATAGTTCCGGATGATCTGTGTAGGCAGGTTTCACATAGCTTTTTACTCCAGATGGAGTGGTAGCGAAACCAGCCGTAAAATCACGGGCATGAATACCTGCTTTACCACCCGGAGGTGCTTTTAGGTGTTGGCCCATATCAAGGCCCTCTATAAGCTCTTTCTGCTCAGGAGAATTCGACAGATGGGGCAGCCCGTGTTTTTCGGCTGAGACCATATTAGGCAGGCTTAAGTCGGTGGGCATCCCAGAGACAAAAATCTGACTCCCCTCGTAACCTCTGTGAACCTTTTGGACTCCCCCTTTGGGGTGCTGAAAGAAGAAGTGGGTATCGTTGGCGTGAAGGAGCTTAACTTCTTTGCCGGCCAAGTCTCGATCCAAGCCCAGCCATTTACCGAACTTTAGCTTACCCGGAATGACCTTCTTACCCTGGAAGACAACCGGGGGATTCCCTACCTTGGCCTGGTGCTGTTCCCATTCTTTTCTGCCCGCTGCCAACGCAGCCTTCTCTCCAGCTTCATCCTTCTGTAAAGCAGCCACCTCCCTAAGATCCTTTACTGCCTTGGCAAACTTCACTAGCGAACTAGAGGTAGACATCAATGCCGGCACCATGTAGGCGTAATACGCCAGATGTGCAGCATCGGTACCGTGTAGGTCTTCTAGCTCCTTAAAAGCATGAGCGGTTCTGGCAGGCATAGTGGCTGACTCGACTGACTCGAATTTAGTCAGCTTGCCATCATGAGGAATGCCGTACTTGTCCAGCACCCTACGGACACTGTTGAAATAGACAGCATGATCTGTGGCCGCATTGCGGGCCTTGATATTCCAGTTGCGCTTCTTTTCATGGGCACCTATAGTTAGCCAATGTAACCAGAAAGCGGGGAAGATGGCGTTTTCGCCTAGTTCTTCGCCATGACGGTCTCGGAACATTTGCTGGGTGTGTTTGACGGCTGGATGATGCTGGTAGTAATATCGATCCAGGCCTGCCAAGAGCGGCTCATTCTTCGGATCCCACAAGTGGGACTTAATAGCATCGTTTCTAGCGTCGCCTAGCGGCAGACCGAACGTGTGCCTCAGGAAGTGTGTATCTACAACTACGGAATTCCCACCTCCACTCATACCCAACAAATATCGAATAGTCTTTGGAGCAAATCCTTTGACCTTAGGCAGCCCTTTACCTTTAGCGGTAGCTGCCACAGCCTTCATATGGTTCATCAGCCCCGAGGTAGCCCTAGCGTCTCCTTTATTCTGCTTGAAAGCATAGTCTAGCACAGAATGTATCTGGTGGTAGTTGAGAGCACCCTCAGCTTTCTGAGTATTCAATTCAATAATGGTCCGCTTACCTTCTTTGGTGAAAGCCTCAGCTTCAGGCTTAGACCAATGATCGTGCATGTATTCAGGCAACATCTGGCCCTTGGAGATCTTATCCCACTCCTTCATCCAGGCTTTAGTCTCAGGCTTGGATAGAGCCTGTGTAGGATCCCAGCCTTTGGCTTGCATATCCTGAAGGAAACCGTAAGCTAACTCTTGGAGCGAAACGGCCGTATTCGGGGACATAGCACTAAACATAGCTGCATGAGCTATAACCTCATGAGGTAGCTTACCGGCCCTAGCTAGTCTATGTAGCCCAATCCAATTATCCATAGCCTTTTGGTGAATGGAGTTGATCTTAGGATCTCTCAATACCTCACCGTAGTTGGCGTCTTTTTCTTCAGGAATGTAAACCCTAAAACTGCCCACAGGAAGGTGCATGATCCCTTCCTTCTCATCAAACGAAGATTGCCCCCTAGCGGTAGAGGCTACCTTCTTCTTGACTTTGAATTCAGGCTTTTGTATGGGAGCCGGCTGAACTTCCATGTAGGGGGACAGCTTGGGCTGATCAGGCTGCTTGAATTCTGTACCGAGTACTTCAGCTTTGAGGATCTGTGACCGTTTAATCTTGAAATCATTCACCAATTCACTGAATTTGTCGATGAAATTCTCAGACACATCAGGAAGTCGGAACTTCAAGAACTTTCTGATATCAGGATGTTCAATGGGGTCCCAGTCCCGGACAGCAGCCTTTAGTGCTGGGGGAATTCTACGCCCTAGGTCTTCTCGTTGGAGCGCTGACCCACCCGTTAGGGTGCCAGGTGCGCCAGAAGGCATACCGGCGGTCAGGGTCTTCAAGAGTTCTAGTGAGAACTTGAGTTTGCTAGTTGCTTTCTGGAAGGGATCGGATTCAGGAACAGAATCGGACAGAATGGGGTTATACGTGTTCGAGTACCCGCCCAATTTAGTCCAACCATTTGGGTTTATTTCACATTTTCTTGCATCTTCTTGCAAGATATCGGCCAGAACGTCTTTTTGTTCTTTTTTGCTGGGAAGAGGTGGACCATTGGGGTCTTCCAGGACGCCGGAAATAGCAACTTTTAGACAGGGACGGATGGTGATAGCGACGGCCCTGGCTATTGATTCTTTGATAACATTTCCCTCCCGGCGACTCGTCTGGCCCTCAATCGAAAAATTGCACAGCGGCAGCTGCCCTGAATGTACCGTACTTCTAAGTATAGCCGCTAAATCCTGGGCGACTCGATGGCCCGCCGAATCAAATAATTCTACAATTCCATAGAGGTACGGGTGCTCGTTTGTCTGGCTCCAAAAATAACGCTGGTGCTCGTCTTCGCAATCCTCCAGCTTGAATATCTTCTTCACTTTTGTGATTCGGCCCACTATATTACTGAACCCACCAGGATCCCCAGATCCATGGTGTTCGCAATTCGCAACCCCGTCCCTTTCAAGTGTAGAAACATCCAGACCCCGGAGGTCCACGGTCTCAGCCGAAGAATCGACCACAGAGGCAGAGAAAATACCGTGAATTTTCATACCCTTAGCTGGATCTTTGATCTCAGGTTGGGGCTCGTTCTTACTCATTACCTGCCCTCCTACGCCCCAAAGTCTTCCATCGATTCTTCATTGCGTCACTCATACTGCGTAGCGTAACACCCCGTCTTTCAAGAATACCCCCCACCCCACGCTCGGAACACGCAAATCTCAAAGCGATAGTAGGTGCGCTATCTCCTTGTTCATATAATTTTACTATCTCTAATTCTTGCTCATCCGAAAATCTTCTCCTTGATTCAGAAATATTTCTGGGTGCTATACCAAAAATCTTAAGAAGACCAAGTACGCAAGTGGAACTAACGCCAAACTTCGCCCCCACAGCATACGAATTCAACCCCTGCTTATACAATTTTACTATCTGCTCTTGTTGATCTCTACACAATCCCGTTTTAGTAGAAGAAACGGCTAAGCGCGTCTCAATACTGTGCTTCTTACCCTTCATATGGCGCGAAGGATGAGCCTTCTTGGCATCCGACATCTGTCTTCGTACCTCTGGACTGTGTCTATACCCTTTCGCTCCCTCGCCTCCACCCGTCGCATTAACTAACCGACACCCAACCGACTTATAGTACGCAATCCAGAATTCTTCAGCTTCTACTAGCTCTTCATGACTAAAAAGTTCTTCTAACTCTCCGATTTCGGGCTTATCTCCCTTTTTCAAAACCGACAAAATCCACTGTTTTCGATGATCATTGGTCTTCAGAGTTCTTGCCGTAGAAATATGCTCCCTCAATCTCTTCTTGAGGGTTCCTTCTGTCTTGCCTACGTACCTCAACTCTTTAGTAAAAGGATCAAAAAGTCCATATATCAAGAACTTACGGGGGCCATCGTACGCTCGGCGGCAGGCAATACACCAATAGTCATACCCATCTTTGTTACGACTACAGATATAAAATTCGTCCCACACTTTCTCAATTCCACACTTAGTGCATCTTTTACTTTCAAGACCCATACCCCCTAGATTGCTGCCACGGGGCTTGACAGCCGGGATGCGGCATGAGATAGTAGGTACATGACAAACAACATCGGCAAGGTGATGGCAGACGCGGGAAACCGAATCGCCCAGGAAAACAAGGAAGCTGCCGAAATCCGTATGTTCGGCTATACCAAGGCTCGTATGATGGACCTTTTTGCGCTGCCGCGTGTATCTCCCCACGACACCCTCATGGCCGCAATGAGCATTCTGTCAGACGCCCAGGAGACTCCAGAAGAGGTCAAGTACCACGGACCCAACAAGCGGCAGATGATCAACGCGGCCAAGTGGTTGATTTCTGAAGCTATGACGAAGCTTCCCCGGTAAAGGAGACTTAAATGACCTTCGATTTTACTCAAGATTCGGGCCTTGAACTCGACACCATCACCAAGATCTTCACAGAAGGCTGGAACGGCGAAGCTGGAAGTGGAACTAGCGATACTCCGGTAGCAGTTGAGGTGCCCCAAAAGCAAAACCCCCGAGACCGCAGTCCCAGGGGCTCTGTGCCTAACAGCCGCTAGGATTTAACGAACTTTCTGGCGGGGCCATAGAGCCAGGAACTTGGCACCCTTGACCAGATTCTGGTCGGCCCACAAAGGCTGTAGGTTGGTGTAATGACATGCCTTTAGGAATTGTTCCCTGTCAGTAAGATCAAAGCTAGCTAATGGAATGATGTGGTCGATGTGCCAACCTTTGCGGCCCCAGTTTTCCCATGTCATGCCTGGTTGGAACTTTGCTTCAAGATACTTCTTTAGCTCTTCTACGGTACAGCCTAGGTCGGAAACAGCCGAACCGGCTTTCTGCCCCTTACGAACAGCGAGCCGGATTCTTGCCCGTATGTTCCCGCTAAGACGAAACTGAATGTCATTCTCCCTACGTTCACGTACATGGTCGTTAATTTGAATTCTAGTTTCAGGCCTAGAATAATAGGCCAGATATTTCTCGTGTTTCAACCTCTTGCCTTCAGGGGTGAGCCGGTGTTCAGCCATTTCTTGGAGAATTCGGACCCTGTTTTCTAGGTACCACCTCTCCTTAGCTTCGTCATTTCTTCTTTTAGCTTCGGGATTAGCTAAATATTTCCTTCTGCGCTCCGCAACCCTCGCAGCGTAAACCGGATCGTTTGAGTATCTCTCCTTATTTTTAAGGCCGATAGCTTGGGTCTTACACACTCTTGAGCAATAGATTTTCACCTTCCCGCCCCTAAAAGACGGCTGGAAGGTGTTAGGACAGTTTTCTATCGCACACCGGACCGATTCCACAGTGGCTTACAACAGTTCGTATCCGATGTAGATCGTAACGTCACCAGTAGTAAAGCTAGTTACAGCGCCAGTGCCGAGGTTAGCGCCAACGTTTGTTATGCGGAGGGAGATTGGGGAGCTTGCCCAAACAAGAGCGCCACCGTTAATTCGACCGGCAGCCGCAAGAATCGTACCTAGCTCAGCATCAGCATCACCTAGCTGACCAGTAAATGCCTTTACGTCTTTATCGGCTAAAAGTTCAGTACCGTTAACCTGAGTACCCAGTCTCATAGTGCTAGAAGCAGCGGCTGACGCAAACGCAGCGGTTACGTCAGCATACACGTAATCAATACGGGACTTAGCGGGAAGGGTACCGATCGTCACATCCTGTGTCAAGGCGGCAGCAATGAAGACGGTAGACGGGACGGTCACTTTATAAACCGAGCGGCGCGAAACTCCGTTAGCATTTACTGTCGTACCAGCCGCAGCACCCGACAGTGCAAGTCCGGTTGACTTATAGACGCCCGCAAAATCGATTTCAGCTTTAGAAGTAGTACCATCATCGCTATAGAATTCGGCTAGGTTTCCAGAGGTGTGGGCTGTCATCTGGTTGAATTTGAATCCCGCAACCCCATCGGCAGCCTTACTCTTAATGGTCAATAAAGTTGCAGCAGTAGCGGGTAGAAGAGTATCAGAAATAATCGCACCCAAAAGAGTGAGATGACCCGCAGGATTGATATTAGCGATTTCGGTAGAAAGGTCGTCGCTAAACCAAGCCATTACCTTCGCGGTAGAGTTAGCTAGAGCAACCGTATTACCTACCTTGACACCAAAAGCAGCGGCACCATCGGCAGATGTACCTTTAACAGCTACTGAAGTGGCAGCTGCCGAAGGCTTAAGAGAATCGGCCAGAACATCACCTAAAAGGGTTAGGTTGCCAGCAGGATTAAGACTCATAATCTCGGTGGAAAGATCGTCCGAGAAAACAGCCAAAACTTTAGCGGTAGCATTGGCTAGAGCAACAGTATTGCCGATCTTGACGCCGAAGGCGGCAGCACCGTCAGCTGACGTACCCTTAACAGCTACAGAAGTAGCAGCAGCTGAAGGCTTAAGTGAATCAGCCAAAACATCACCCAAAAGGGTGAGGTTGCCGGCCGGATTCATACTAGCGATTTCAGTAGAGAAAGCATCGCTATAAACAGCCAGGACCTTAGCAGAAGCATTGGCCAGAGCCGCAGTGTTACCTAACTTAACCGCAACAGCCGAAGCGCCGTCCGCCACAGCGCCCTGAACACCATACGAATCAGCATCAGCTGAAACCGCATCGGCAGGAGCAGTGGCACTAGAAACAGTCTGCGCCATCTGGGTCAAGGAAGCATTAGCGGCAGTAGTGTAGGCCTGAATATCCAAAGCCGAGCCTGAAGTAGGATGGATCAGATAAACCTTAGTGTCGCCAGATTTACTAGTAATCTTGCCTACTTTGGTAGGTTGACCAGTAGCGGCAACAGTAACGTAAGCGTCTACATAAAGGGCGGCATTAGACGACAGAACTACCCCGCCGTCTACCCCGCCATCGGCTAGAAAAGAGTGAGTTGAAGCTACTGTGGTAACGGCCATAATTGTATCTCCTTGTTGCTTTAATAGATTATTACTCGGGGCAACCCACATTTAGGGATATCTAGCTGCCCACAATCTCTATAAAGATTACTACTCCTTCTGTTCTTGACAGGACCAACAGGATATGAGATAAAAGAAGCATGACGAACACGCCGACCACTGGTGACTGGGACATCAAGCAGAGCCCTTTCTTTAAGTGCCCCGAGAAGTTCCTGAAGATGGGACAAAAGGTTAGGGCTAAGATTCAGATTTGGGACCTTCCTGGCGAGGAGGATCCAGGCCCGCTGGTTGCGGAAATTGGCGACATTGGAATTGTGGTTCATGTGGAGAGAAGCTGTTGGCCAACCGTGCGTTTTAGCAAGCGCTCATCTGATGTTTGCGACTTCGAAGTGGAGCCCGTATGACCATGAAGACTCACTACCTTGAAGGTGTGAAGCACGAAGCTCTTTTGGGCGATCGAACGGTAGTCACGACTTGGACCACCAAGCGTGGAGACGCCAACCGTATTGCCGAGAAGTTCCGGTCTGACGGGGCCGATCTTGCTAGGGTCTTCTCTGATGGTCGGGCCGGATGGCGTGTTGTGGGATATTTCTTTCCCTAAGACTTGACATAGGAGCTACCATGGCTAAGCATCGAGTCTGCTGGGTGGGTTGGTCCATCGAGAACGAAGACGGGTCCGAAACAGATCTTGCCGTCAAGGTGGACTATTACGCTGGGTCCCCTGACGTGTATTATCAGCGCAACGGAGACCCGGGGTGGCCTGGAGATCCCCCTGAGATGGAAGTCCTGGAGGTAGTCGAATCTGCCACTAAGAAGTCCCGAGAGGATCTCGTGGAGGGGCTTCAGAAGAGCGACCTGTTTTACGAACAGGTAGTGAACGAGATTGACGAAGATGACAGGTACGACTGCGACGATACTTGACATCCCTAACAGGATATGAGATAGTTAATCCATGACGAACGAGATCTTCGGTGAGGTGATTTCCAGCTACTCCCGTGCCCAGGCTATCGAGGATGGCGTCTTGGTAGACCTCTCTGCGATCGCGCCGGCTGTCTGCGCCCAGCATTTCAAGGTGCCCGTCGCCTGTACGTCTTCGGTTTGGGACATCATCGAGAAGGCTGTTAACAACAAGCGCTGGATGAACGACCTTAACGGCGTTATCCACGACATGCTCTGGATGTCCAAGGTCATGAAGCGCGACCTCAGCCCTACCACCCGCCTCTTCCAGGTCATCATCAAGGGTGCTGGGCGGCAGTCGAAGTTCACCTTCAAGAGCGTCTGTGGCCCCGGCGACAATGCCGAGCCCGTTATCACCATCATGCTTCCTTCGGAAGACTAAGGAAAGCCAACATGAACGACATCACCACAACCGCTAACGAAAAGTTTTCGTACCAGGACTCTTGCCAGTTGGCCTTGATGGTTTGGCGCAGGTTCGGGCGAGATATCGAGTGTGCTACTCTTGCCTGGAACAGGCTTCTTCAGAACAACTGCACAGTCGCTCAGTTTCATAAGCTGTTATTCGACGCCCTTACTGAACCCGAAGGAGTCTACCTGTGAATCCCAATAGCCTGGACGCATTCGCCCACCTCCCTCATTCCAAGAAGGATGCCAAGACGATTGCGCTACTTGCGCAACACGGTCCTGCCAGTCAGGCCGAACTTATCCAGGCATGCTGCACCCTGGATCCCGAGTTCATCGCCATGGACGAAGCTCAGCGAGTTAAGGCCGGTCAGACCATGTACGGGCGCCTCCATAGGCTCAAGAAGCTCGGTATTGCCATTATCACAGGCACCAAGCCAGACCCGTGGACGGGAAATACGGTAGATGTCTACGCTCTTAACCCAAATCCCCCTGTAAAGACTGTTGGTACCAAGATTTCACTCAAGAAAATTCTAGCCTCTCTGGAAGACATGGAATTCAACATGCGAAACATGGGAGATGTAACGGTTTCAACAATTGGGGTAGCGAATATGCTGAAGGCTATTCGAGGAGCTTGACAGAACCGGCACGGTGTGAGATAAAGAGATATGCCCAATCAAATCGGCACCCATTGGAACTGCGGCGGCAACATCAACTACTTCTCCCAGCGCACGCTCGGGTATCGGCTCTGCGAGAAGTGCGGAGCCAACAGCTTCAAGGGGCAGGACACCACGACCGTAGCAGAGGCTCGGGAGATGGGCCTGATCCCCGACCACGGTGACGACGAAAAGCGCAGCGCAAACGGGAGCTAAAGATGAAAGAGATCACAGAAGAGCTTAGAGAGCAGATTAAAGACGCCATGTTCAAAGGTGACACAGAACGGCTCTATGAGCTAGCTTCTTGTGGGTGCTGCTGCGACACTCACTATTTCCTTAATTGCCCCGCCCATCTATGGATGGGCTGTCGGGGCAGCTATGCTCCTGACCGGAAGGAAAAGGAGCGGCGACTGCAAGATATGTTTGACGAGCTTGACAACCAGAACGTAACATGAGATAGTCTAAACATGACGACGACGCACTACGCGGTGAACAGCAAGAAGTGGGGCGAGGGTGTGGCTTCCTGCCGGTCCTGGGGCTTTACTCGCCCCTATGGAATGGTGGTCTCCTCGGACCAGTCCAAGGTTACTTGCAAGCGCTGTGCCAAGGAGCACGGTTTCGAGCCTGCCGCCAAGCCGGCTCCCCAGAACCCCACCGGTACCTGCCAGTGCTGCTTCAACGGTCAAAAGGTCCTCAAGGGCGGGCTCGCCCTGCACGGCTACGAGCGCCCCGGCCATGGCTATATCATCGGTCGGTGCCGTGGTGGTCACCATGTCCCCTACGAGCAGTCCTGTGAGCAGACCAAGGTCTTCCGGACGGAACTCCAGGTCATCGAAGACAACCTCCGCAACTACCTCTCCCGGCTGAATAACCGCGAAGTCGCGGAGCTTACTGCCCAGATCGATACGGGCAAGCGCATCCCGGCAGGGGGTGGCATCACCGTCCGTGAAACCGCTCTCGTGATGGTCAAGGCCGGCGCGGAGGAGACTCAGAACCCCTACATGCCCACCAAGTCCTGGGAGAAGGTACCTTCTTTCAAGACCCTCTGGGAGCGGGAGTGCCGCGCGGTTGCTGCTCAGATTGCCCAGGTTAAGGAGAACATCGCCTTCCTCACCCAGAAGATCAACGAGTGGAAGCCGGCCGAACTTCGGTAAAAGGAGAGAACACATGATGGATCTCAAGACGATTCAGTACCTTGCAGACAAGCAAGCCCGTAAGGCTGCCAAAGATAAGAAGACTCCCTACATCCCCTATGACGCAGCCGAAGTCGAACGCTACGGGGACAGCCCTTTTCCTTTCCCCAACATCGGCACTTATCGGCCCAAGGGCTGGACGATGGTTGACGAGTGGATGGTAGATAGTTCCGGCTGGGGCACTGAAGACGAGCCAGCTTTGACAATCCAAGGCCTCAAGAAAAAGATCATCCAGAACATTGAAGACGGCAATAGTTACGGCTACGCCATCGTAGCGGAGGGGCAATTCCAGCTAATCATGGGGGTTTTCCAGAAGGTTGAAAAGAAGGCTAAGGAACTTGACAAGCAAAGCAAGACATGAGATAGTCTGACCATGACGAACAAGACACCGACCGCCGCCCAGAACGCTCGTCAGAACGCCCG
>ERZ1292632.329-Hain-H43-01um-R2-329-length-48907-cov-7_pt1 | contig 48907 bp, 93 predicted proteins | sample MGYA00564407_ERZ1292632 | MGnify/ENA primary metagenome ERZ1292632 (study PRJEB36523, sample SAMEA6512637) | groundwater metagenome | collected 2019-01-08 | study: AquaDiva: Metagenomics assemblies of 32 groundwater samples | reverse complement strand
GCGGCCGTGACCGCCGAGTTGTTCGGCGCCCCGTAGACATCGACGAGGTACTGCTTGAGCGCCCGGAATTCGTCGTCACCCTGGGCCGGAGAGTCACTTCCCGCCGGGGCACTCGGATTGACCGTCTGAGGTAGCGCCATCTCCCACTCCCTTTACGTTACGTAAAAGCCGAGAACTCGTCAGCGGTCCTAGTATGCTTGGCTCGATTGCATGCCATGCACGCACAGCAGATGTTTTCCGGACCGTTGGATCCTCCCCGACAGAGCGGAGTCATGTGATCGATCTCGAACCTCTCCCCAAGTACCTCTCCACAGTACTTGCAACGTCCCTCCTGTTCAAGATAGACCAACCACATGTCGGTCTCCGTGTATTGTCCCAGAGACCTGCGCCTCCACGCACGTCGAAGCGCGTTGTGCTGGCGAGCCCGCGCATTCCAGTAGGCTCGCCGTCGATCCCGACACCGCTGGATCCCCTCACGAGGGACCGAGCTCCGATGCCAGTACTCACGTCGCCGCACCGTCTCACAGGGACGACAGTATGACATCACATCATATGGACCCCGCTTGGGGCCGCGCTTCGGCCGAAAGAATTCAGCAGTGCGCGGCTTCACTTCGTCACACCGAGCACAACGCTTCTCAAACGGAGAAGGAAATGCCCGAGGCTTCACCGTAACCTCTTGTCAACGCAGGCGAATCGGGTCTTTATCAATCCAGAAGGTATCCCCCCGCTGGCCCTCCGCCCACGCATCGCGCACATGGCCGACTGCACTGAACCGAGCCAGATCATCCTGCTTCGCCCCCTCCAACTGCTCCTGGTATCGCTGGTGGTAGCGATCCGACAACGCCTGCCACGCCTGGTCACCCGTCCGAGCCAGGAGGAAGAAGCAACAGGCCTCCGCTGCCTTGTAGACAAGCACGTCGGCTCGGTACAGCGGCTGGTCCGTCGTGGCCGAGATGTCATCCGTCTGGAGGTACTCAAGCCGGATCGCCTGCACCGACGAGGGCACAGGCCAGAACTCGATCTCAAAGTTCCCCGTGCCGTCCGAGCCCGCCCCATCCAACCCCCGGATCGTATAGACCTCTGGCCGGGTGCCCGTCGTCGTCCGGTACGGGTCAATCCGGTCGATCTCCTCCCGCGAGACCTGGACGAGCCGAGTATCCGAGGTCACGTTCGTCGACCGCCCAAAGTCCGAGGAGAGCGAGTACACGTGCCGGAAGATCGTATAGGTTGAGCCAGCCGCTGCATCGGCGGGCAACGCTTGCTCAAGCGTCATCGAGGTGTCACTCGCCACCGACGAGATCCGATGAAAGAAGGTGTTCGCGCCGACCCGGAGAAACCGGCTGGCAAACCCCGTCCAAGCCGTACCAGAACCCGTCGCCGTCGTCCCAGAGGTCAAGAGCGTCCCCGTGGTGTACGTCGCCACCGTGTTGATGATCTGGTCCCGCTTCCGTCGGGACCAGGAGTAGTCATTGAGGATCGTCTCATGCTCCGCCCGGATGATCAACTGGACCTCGGCATCCGTGATCATCCCATTGTTGGCGAGGAGATTCTTCACCCGCGTCGTGATCGTCGAGAGGGTCTGACTCATCCGTCAATCCACCCACGCCTGGATGAAGACCCCGGTCGTAATCGCGTCGGCGCCCTCCGCCGTCGCCGTTCCGAAGGCGGACAACCGGGTCAAGATGAACAAGCCATCCCCAAAGTCGAGATCCACGGTCCCCCCCACCGTGGACGACGCTGCTGGCACCTGCACCACCAGCAGCGGGACCGTCGTCCCAATGGACACAGTGGCCACCGCCGCGTCAAAGAACTGGATAAAGACCGAGGTCGCGGCGATCGTGTTGGTGATGATCACGTGGGTCACCCGCGCGATCCCGGCGGTCAGATTCGCGCCCGCCTCATCGACGTTCCGCGCATGGGTCGTGGCGACTGGTTGCGCCATGTCCGCCTCCTACTCCACCGTCACCTGCAGGAACACCCCGTCGGCGGTCCCGGTGCTTCCCTCCGCCGTGGTGGTGCCAAAGACCGAGAGCCGGGTCAGGATCAGCCACGTGTGTCCAAAATCAATGTCCAGCGTGCCATTCACCGCCGCCGCTGCGGCCGGCACGTGGACCACCAGAATGGGACGGGTCGTGCCGAGCACCACGTCGGCCGCCGCCAGGTCAAAGAATTGCACGAAGGCCGTCGCGGCTGGCGAGATGGCGTTCGTGATCGTCAGATGGGACACCCGAGCCGTCCCAGCGGTCACGTTCTGGCCGGTCCCATTCAGGTTCCGGAAATGGGTCGTCTGCGAGGGCTGTGCCATGCTAGACCTCCCAAAGCACGCGAGAATCCTGTCGACTCAATCCCTGTCCCATGCTATGCTCATACCCCTGTTCCGCGAGATGATCGCCACTAAACCGCTTCGGGTACGGGATGCCCAAGGTCGTCCGCACCTCATCCTCGATGGCGTCCCGAAGACGCACCAGATCCTCCCGAGACAGGTCGGGCGTCCACACATGGCTCACGTACTCGTTTGGCTTCCCTTTATACCAGCAAAACTCCTTCGCGTAGTCCACCTCCTCGAAGAAGAGCGTAGCCCCGTCTTCCTCGGGCCGCTGGCTTCGATGCACATATCGACAGATCCGATGCCCATTTGAACTCTCGCTGACCGATTCCCGGTTCGCGTATATGGGCGTGCCGGGATAGACCGTGATGACGGTCACATCGAAATCGTCTGGGCGGGCTTCCAGCAACCAATCCCGGGTCCGCATCGCGTCCACATGCGTTTCGCCCACGTGCCCGATCGAGCAGAAGGCTTTGAACCGAAGGCCGTGCCGCCTCGCAATCAGCCGGGCCCGGAGGTTGATCGCGTAGGAGGTCTGCTTCTGCATCACTCCCAGGATGCGGTCGGACCCGCTCTCCACGCCCGTGCAGACCTCCACAAACCCCGCCCGGGCCATCGCCTCCGCCTGGACGTCCGTAAACAGGTTGGCCTTGATGAACGCCCGGTACTGGAGCCCGACCGGCTCCAGTTTCCGACATACCTCCAGGAGGGGCTCGTTCAGGAGGTTCACCTCGTCGTCGAAGGCGGTAATGGCCGCCACGCCATACTCCGCCTGCAGATGCTCCATCTCCCGGACCACGTCATCCGAGTTCCGGGTACGCACCCGCCGGTAGTAGGGGATCAGCCGCCCGCAGCAGAAATTGCACCCGTATGGGCACCCCTGCGACCACATCGCGGAGGTGCCCGGGCGCCCGTTAAGCGAGTAGCGGTACGACTCCATGTCGATGAGATGCCGAGCGGGCCAGCGCCAGCGCAATTCCCCCTTCTCCGTCAGCGAGGCCGCGTCGAAGAGCGACGGCGCGTTCGGCTCGATGGCCTGCAGAATCGCCTCTTCCCCATCCCCCCGAACCACGCAGTCGAACATGTGGCAGGACTCTGGCTGGACCGTCGGATGCGGCCCCCCAATGATCACCCGTTTGCCTGGATCCTGCTCACGGATGACCTGGAGCATTTGGATCGCCACCGGAAACTGCGGCGTCGTGGCCGTGATTCCGTAGGCGGACCATCGCTGACTCGCCACCCGCGTCAGGTCGGCCAACGGGGCCTGGAGCCCGGACAGATCCGCGACCGAGACCGAGTGTCCCTCCGCCTCCAGGGCTGCCGCCACCTGCAAGAGGCCGAGCGGAGGAAAGACTCGGTCGTCCAACAAGAACGGTGACGGCGGATTCACCAAGCAAACGTCCATCAACCCTCCAGCCAGAAATTACCCGGCGGAGGGGCCGGGAGCCCAGCCGAGTGGCCCGGCTCGTGCGAGCCTTTGAGAGGCACACTCGTCGGCCCCGTACCCGCCGGGATCTTCCAGAGCCATCATCGAGGCAGCCCACGCTGCTCGCAATAGATTCACCACCCTACGCCGTCAACACCGTGTACTTGAGCATCTTGACGTGGAGCATGTGGATCGGCAAGAACCCGACCCGGCCGGACCAGATCTTGAAATACCCGGCCTCGAACCCCTCTCGGACCACCGTTCGCTCATCCCACACGGCTCGGCGGGACGTCCCAAAGACGATCTCACAGAGGCCCTCATCCGTCCCCCGCCCGTCCCGCCAGGCCTCGAACAGCCACTGAGCATCCAAGATGCTCAACTCGACGGTGCCCCCGTCCCGAAGTACGCGGAACGACTCACGGATCGCCTTCCGTCCGTCCGCCAAGGCCAGGGCATCGAAATCCTCTATGGAGACACTGAACTCCGATCCGTCGGGAAGCGCCTCCAACTCCTTCGCCGTGATCTTTCGTAGCACATCCCCGTCCTCATCCGGCATGGTCTCCTCCTGTGATCTGTTCGGCGATCCAGGCATAGGTTCGCCGAAGTCCCTCCTCCAACGTGACGCTCGGCTCCCACCCTAAGACTGACTTCGCCAGCGTATTGTCGCTATTCCGCCCTCGAACGCCCTGCGGCTTGCTGGGGTCAAACCGGCACCGCACCCGTTTGCCTGACACCCCAATGATCAGCCGAGCCAGCGCCGCGATCGTCACCAGCCGATCCGACCCGACGTTCACCGGATGCGCATAGTCCGACTGCATGAGACGAGACAGCCCTTCCACACAGTCATCAATGTAGAGGAAAGATCGCGTCTGGTTCCCGTCGCCCCACACCTCAATCTCATCCCCGTCAGCGGCGAGGGCGACCTTCCGAGCGAGCGCCGCTGGAGCCTTCTCCCGGCCCCCGTCATACGTGCCCTGCGGACCATAGCAATTATGGATGCGCGCAATCCGGGTCTGGAGCCCATACTCCTCTCGGTAGTACTGGCAGAGTTGCTCCATAAACAATTTCTCCCACCCGTAGCCCTTCTCGGGCTCGGCTGGAGAGGCGTCCGACTCCTTCAGCGGAGGACTCTCGGCCTCGGTCTGCCGTCCTGCCGGATAGACGCAGGCACTGGAGGAGAAAAGGAACCGGCGCACGCGTGCCACGGACGCTGCCTGGAGCATGTTGAGGTCCATCAGCGCATTGTTGCGGAACACGTCCGCATGGACCGCCGTGATGTATCCAATGCCTCCCATGTCAGCCGCCAGGTGGAAGACCTCCCCGATCCCGTCCCCCGCCCGATGACATGTTCGAGGGGCTCGAAGCGCCCTGGTCCAGAACTCCTGGGCCGCCGTCGGTCCATAGGCCGGCAACTTAAGATCGATCCCCCGAACCCAGAACCCTCGCTGAACAAGAGCTCGGACGAGCGCATGCCCGATGAAGCCTCCCGCTCCGGTCACGAGCACCCGAGGCGTCATCGGTCGCACCGGACCACCGGCCGACCTCCCACCTCGAGTCCGTCGAACTCTGGCCACGGGGTCGCGATCACGACGACCTCCGCTTGGACGAGCGCCTCCTCGACGCTGTCGACCACGGGCACCTTCCCCGCCCACCCTGCCGGAAGCCAGGGCCCCGCCGGATCATATAGCACGACCGACCAGCCGCGCCGAAGGACCTCCTCGGCAACGGCGAGGCCTCGAGACCCCGTCACGTCCAGCGCCCCAGGATTGTACGTGGCTCCCAGCACCGCCACGCGAGGCCGCAGCGCAATCCGGGTGAGCCCATTCACGAGGCGGGTCACCTGCGCCCGACCCTGTTCGGCATGGCTGAAGAAGACCCGGTCCGCGATCGGTGCATGGCTCAGGCCCCTCCAGACCTCAAGATCCCGAGGCAAACATGGACCTCCCGGAGGAAACCCCGGCCGAAGATACGCTCCCCCGATACGGGGATCGGCCCCCACGGCTTGCAGCACGACGTCCGCACTGGCCCCAACCTTCTGGCACACCGTCGAGAGCTCATTCGCCCAGGCAATCCGCAGCGAGAGCGAGACATTGATGGCGAGTTTCGCCAGGGCAACGCTTCGAGGATCTCCTTCAACGACCCGCACCTCCGGCCCCCAACCCCAGAGGGCTCGCAGCCGCTCCTTCGCACGGGGATACGTGGCTCCGACCAGAGCCACGCGTGCCTCTCGGAGATCCTCAATGACGTGCCCTAAACGAATCAGTGGAGGGTTATAGACGACGGACACCCCGTCGCAGATGCGATTTGCGTCGTCTGGCATCAACGTCGACCCCACAATGATCAAGCCGTCCCACTCGCCACGAAGTGACGCCACCGCCTGCTCAACCCACTTCGCTGAGAGTGCAGCCCCCTCCTGCGGGGTGGGGACGATGACGTACGCGACCTCCATGCCAAACAGGACGTCCGGCAACTGATCCGATACCTGGAGTCCCGAGAGCGTGACGCCCGGCTCATACGGAAGTGGGCTGATCTGCTCACGAATCCGCTGCACGAGGTCCGCATTCACATCATGCCCTCGGACGCGGTGTCCAAGAGAGACAAAATAACACGCGATTGGCAGGCCAACCTTCCCGAGCCCGGCGACGCAGATCTTCATCGCACGCTCCTACGGACTATGTGGCCAAATGTCGCTGCCCCAGTACGTCATGTCATCCACGTCCACGGACTGGGGCACCACCGCCCCCGTCCGCCACGGCTCCAGCCGAACAGCGAGGTCCTCCATCGAGTAGGGGTTCAGGGCTCGCCGAGACCCCCGTTCCCACAGGATGTCCACCTTCCGTCGCTCCACGTACTGGAGCCCGTCATCCCAACTCCACCGCCCCTCGACCCGCTCATGCATCGAACCCCAAGGCAACGCGGCCGAGACCTTGTGGGAGTCGAGGTACCAGACCACCACGCTCGGCTCCCACCACACCTCCACGCCCGCCAACGTCAGGCGCCACTGCCAGTCGATGTCCATTGGACCGCGTCCCCGCTCAAGCCGCTCGTCGAGCCCGTTCAGATCCCAGGCCACCTGCCGCGCGACGGATTCGTTTTTCACATGCACCCATCCGGCGTTCAGCACCAGGCCCGCCTGGCGGTCGAGCGAGTGGGTTCGGAGATCTTGCTGATCCTCCGGCACCTCGAAGGTCTCCCCCCACTCCGGCTCGAAGGGTCGCTCAAACGCGCACACCTCATCCAAGAGGTCCTCCCGCAAGATGCGGTCCACGGACACACAATGCGAGGCAACCTCCTGGTCGTGGAAATCGTACGGATGTTTCAAGGCCAACGGTGGCAGGCCCAGCATCCGATAACTTCCGGTCACGTATCGCCGACGATCACCCAGCACCTCCAGGTGCCGCTCGACCCACCCCGGGGGCGCATAGGCATAATCCACAAGAAAAAGGATCACCCGGCCTCGCGCCAGGGCCATGGCCGTATTCCAGGCACTGCAAAACGAGACCCATTTCCCATTACGGCGATGCTCCGGCACATGCAACAATGGGACGCCATACCGTTTGGCAAGCTCCATGACTTTCTCGTGCCGGAGCTCGTACCGGCGATCCACGAGGATCACCTCGAAATCCCGGAAGGTCTGGTCGCGCATCCCCGCCAGGAGCACGTCGATTCCGCCGGGTCGAAACGCCGTACTGAGCACCGACACTTCAGGCATCCGACGACCTCATTTCTGCAGCAACGCCCAGGAGAAGCACCCATTGCAGAGCACCCGATACGATTGCAGACGCACGGATGGCCCAAAGAGACGAGTCAACTCGGCCTCATCGTACCCCTGCGTGTACGGCCCCTCCCGGACCTGGTGGTAGTTTACAGACGGATAAAACGTCTTCGTATACAGCATCACCAGCAGTCGCCCCCCGGCCCCCAAACAGCTGACGAGTAAGGCAGCGACCTCCGCCACGGCTCCAGGCGAGATATGGTGGAGACACCCGTGAGAATACACCAGATCGAAGCGTCCCAACTCCGCCAACTTCTCGTAGTCGGACATCAACAGCACCCGAGCCGTCTCTGGATACTGCGCCAACACCTTCTGCGTCACGGCCACGTTCGACGGCACCACATCGCAGGCCACAATGAAGGCTCCCTGCTCGGCGAAATACAACGAATCCACTCCCGCCCCGCAGCCAAACTCCAAGACGCGCAGGCCTTGGAGTGGAATGGCTTCGAGTTCCTGATAGTACACGGGCCCATCGTACGGAGACACCGAACGACCCGCATGTTCCGCCCGGGCGTAGGCCTGCAATCGCTCCGCCTCGATCGAGACCACGTCGGTCGTTTTGTTCGTCCCAAACACCGGAATCCCTCCGTACAAACAATCATCCCAATACGCCACGGCCTGGGGATCAACGAGGCTCACGAACCCGCCCCTGGGGTAGATCAGCCATACCAGACACCCACCTGCCGCACGTCGCGCAACTGGTACGCATTCCCGGACTCGATGGCCTCCGGGTCCGTCCGTCGCTGCTCGTACCGGTCCAGGTGCGCTCGGAGGGGAGCCTGCCGGACGAGATGGGGGAAGAAGTGTCGCGGGTTGACGATCCGCACGGTCGCGGAGGCGTCGAGCAGGACCCACTTCGCCCCTGCATGTTCCAACCGCCAGCCGAAGTCCGTGTCGTCATAGAGGTGGCCTGTGTACCGCTCATCAAACCCGTTCGCCCGCAGACACCACGCCAGCGCGGTCCCCTCGTTCTTGGCGTGGAAGAAATTCCCCCCGATGTCGCCCCCGACCGTCCCATGCAATTTCGGATCCACCTGGAAGAAGAAGGGATCCTCCGACAGCGAGTCAATCTGGGCCGGATCGTCCAACGGCGGGTGGAAGAGGCTGTACAAGACCGTGTCGTACACGCCCGCGTCGAGCTCTTGGGCGTACTGCCGACTGTCCGCTTCGCAGTACTGGTAGGTGACCCCCTGCTCCGCGTTCGGCGCGAATCGCTTGATCGGGGCATACTCTGGGAGCGTGTAGGCCAGCGCTGGCGGGGCGAGGTAGCGATGCGCCCCCATCCCCGCTCGCGCTCGCTCGAAGTGCTCGTAGATCCCCCAGTGCTCCCGCAAGCAGCCCGGGGGCGCATACGTGTAATCCACCAGCCAGAGGAGCAAGTCCCCACGCGCCTTCGCAATGGCGGCATTGCGCGCCTGCGGGCAGCCATCCACGGGGAACAGGCGCTGACGAGGCGGCGTATGGGTCAGCCGAATCTTGGCCTGCGCGAACCGATCCGCGACGAGCTCCCGCCGCCGATGGTACAGCGCGTCGACCAACACCACCTCGAAGTCGGTAAAGTCCTGTCGGGCCAGCCCCGTGAGCAGCACATCCAATCCCCCGGGACGAGCGGTGACGACACACACGCTGATCCGAGGATCAGGCATAGACCTTCAGGAGATCGTCTCGACACGTGCGCACCCAGCGGCAGAGATCCTCGACCCCCTCCCTGATCCCGATCTTGGGATGCCACCCTTGTCCAATGATCCGCTCGCAGTTGCTGATGTAAACCTTGTTGTCCTGCGGGCGCCAGTCTGTGTACCGGAGCGACGCCGTCTTCCCCAAACTCCCAGCGATCAGCGTGATGGCCTCGATCAGCGAGGGGGCGTTGGCCGGGCCTCCCCCCAAGTTGAAGACCTCGCCCTTGTACTTCGGGGCCAGCTCCACGAGGAGGTCGACCGCGCTGCACACGTCATCGACATGCAGCATGTCCCGGACCTGGAACCCATCCCCCCGGATCTCGATCGGGAGCCCCAACTCCGACGCAATCGCGAACCACCCGAGCCACCCCTGCTCCGTTCTCCCGAACTGGCGCGGGCCGTACATGCCACTGGGGACCGCGATGATGATCGGCATCCCGTACAGCGCCGCGTAGGCCCGACAGTAGTAGAAGCCCGCAATCTTCGAGGCTCCGTAGGGCTCCTTCGCATCCGTGTAAAACGGGTAGGCCTCGCTAGGCCCCACCCGACGGCCCACCCAGCGGTAGTGGAGCCCCTGGATCTCCACTGGCCAGGCCGTCGTGTCGTACACCTTGTTCGAGGCAAAGTAGATCACCCGGGCCTCCGGGGACTGGCGCCGGATGGTGTCCAGCACCGTGAAGGTCCCGACCACGTTCCAGCGGAAATCCAGGTCCGGGTGGGTCATCGAGACATCCACGCTCGACTGGGCCGCTGCATGCAGCACGACATCCACGCCTCCCAAGGCATCGATGGCGGAGAGCACGTCCTCCTCCCGAGCCACGCTTCCATGCAGGAGGTGCAACTGGGGTCCCCCCACGAGGCTGCGAAGCCACTCGGCATTGAGCCGAGAGCCCTGTCCTCGTGCCCAGTTGTCGAGCACGACGACCACATCCCCTCGATTCAGACAGTGTTCCGCGTAGTTGGCTCCCACCAAGCCCAGGCCGCCGGTCACCAGAATTTTCATCGCTGCCTCCTATACGTAGTGCACGATGTCCAGCGGCCTCCGTGCTCCGTATAACACAAATGGGAACAGTACTTATGCCGTCGTCCGTGTCCGTCTTTCGGGACTAGTCGCCCACATCCGGCACACGCGAAGTATGTCTGCTTATGCTGAGTCGTATGGGAGCCATGCTCCATCAGTTCGAGATTCTCGAAGCGGTCATCTTCCTTGACCTCATTCCGGTGGTGAATGATAGACCCAACTGGAACCATGCTGCCAGTTGTCAGCCAGTAGACCACATGAGCCCGCTTCGCGTAACCATCGCGATATGCTCTTGGATAATCTGGCCTGTACACAAAGAAATACCCCTTCCTGCCCCTGTAACCCGCATCCCAACTATCGAAATCCCACACGGAGATGCTCCGAATGAATCTGCCAGTTCTACAACTTTGCAGCCTCACCCCCCTCATCTCCCTTCCCGATACAGGTACCGAGCCGTGTAACGGCTCGCCAGATTGTCTGCGTGCTTGGACAGCATCGTTGCCTGGCGTCGCAGCCAATGAACAATGTCCCTTCGGCCAGACACCGTCATCTCGGGCGCCCGAAACACCGTTAGGATCGCCGCACTCTTCTCCTTCATGGACTCCTCCGCTTTTCCTCAGTTCGTCGGTGGATCATATCGGACCACTGCTCCGCCACCCGTCGCCAGTCATAGGTCGTCGCAAACGCCTGGACCCGCTCCCGTCGATGCTCGATCTCGCTCGGCGCCCCCAAGAGTTTCAACACGGCTTCGAGATAGGTGTCCGTCCAGCGACCCCCGTCCCCTCGAGGCACCAGGAGAGCCCCACTCTCGCCATACACCTCGCCCAGGGCATCACAATCGGTGATGACCGGCACGACGCCTGCCGCGCAGGCCTCCAGCACCGCCACCCCAAACCCCTCCGTGTAGCGCACGGTGTCACAGGGGTAGAGCAAGACCTCTGCCTGGAGCAAATCCTGGGCCAGGACCTCGGGCGACAAGGGACCCCGGAACAGGACGCCGTGCCGGGCGAGGTCATTCGTCCGCCGCACCACGTAGCGGGCACGAAGCCCCACCTCAGAGTTGAGCAGCACGGCCTGGTCGAGCCACCGCTGGACCTCGTAGAACACGTGCAGCTCGGCATCCGGATAGGCGAACCGGACCTCCGGCCACAAGGCCAGGAGCCAGTGGAGCCCCCGGTCCGGCGAAGAGAGATAGACACAGCGACGCGGCGTCCGCTCCGCTCGACCTCCGAAGCGGCCGAGATCCACCCCGTTCGGAATGATCTCCACGGGCGCCGAGCCCACGGGGTGGTTCGCCTCCGTCCAGAGGTGCGCCCGATGGGTCTCGGACACGCAGACATACACGTCCACAAACTGTTCGTACCCCGCTCCGCAGAGCAGGAAGTCATTGATCTGGAGGCTATGGACCCGGAGGGCCGTGGGAGGCGCAATCCGCAACGGGTCGGCCGACAGCCACGCAACCACCACGTCGGCGAAGTCCAGCCGTCGGAGCCGAGGCCAGGCCGTCCGAACATCCAACAACTCCAGGCCCTCCTGGAACCCCGGGGTGTCCGTCGGCAAATACACCGAGACCTGGTGGCCCGCCTGGGCCTGGGCCCGAGCCAAGTACAACAGCGCCTGCTCCGAGCCCGTGACCCCTCGGCCTCCGGCCGCCAGGTCCTGGTACGTCAACGGTCCATGAGCCGTATCCAGGAGGACATGCACCACCTTCATTCCGGTCTCCTCCAGCCTGCGAGGCCCTCTGCAATCGGGCCCCCGCTATCAGGGCCTTCCCTCAGCATCTCCCTAGGCTTCTCGGCCCTGCCAGAGGGCCTCCCACGCCGCCGCCACGTCGTCCCAGGAGCACCAACGGCGCGCCCAGGCCATCATTCGCTCCCGCCCCGTCTCTGTGTGGATTGCCGCGCAGACGGACTCCACGAACTGCTCGGGTCCGACCTTCCAGCCAAAGACCACCGACTGGGGGAGCGCCCCCAAGGGGTACACCACCGGCCAGGCCCCCGCCGCCTGGGCCAAGTAGGCAGAAATACAGTGTTCTTCCCGGTGAGTCGTGGGGTAGGCCCAGACCCCGGCCGAGAGCAGTTCCCGGTAGAGCACCGGCTGGCCGACTCGTCCACGCCAGTGGACCCCCGGCTGCTCGGCCAGCCGCATGACCTTCGCCTTGAAGGCCTGCCCGTCCGGCGTCGAGGTGGCCCCCAGCCGGTCGGCCGACTCCCACCCGTAATAGCAATGAAGTTCGGCCTCGGGACACCGCTGCTTGATCGCCGGCCAATGGGACTCCAAGAGCACGTCCAGCCCCCGGAACGGGGTGCTGACGTAGACGAGCTTGGCCGGGTTCCGGGTCACCGGCTCCAGCTCGAACTCCCCCGAGTCGATCCCGTTCCGCCCCTTGTACACATGGGGGAGCCCCTCGTAGAGCCCCGCATGGTAGTCGGAGATGCACCAGATGGCATCGAGCGCCTCGGCCACCAGGGCCACCCGCTGACGGGGAATCGAGTCGTGGAGCCAGAGCGCCCGCCACGTGGCCTCCAGAGGGCGCACCTGATTCATGAAGATCTCCGGGTACCGCCAGCCGATCAGCACGTCGGCTGGCTGGTAGTCGGCAATGCTCCGGTAGTGCACGACGCCAAATGGCCCCTCGTCGTCTCCAGGATCCCCGTTCCCGTAGACCCAGACCTCGTGCCCGCGACGAGCAAAGGCGCGGCCCAACCGGATCACGGCCTCCTCGCTCCCGCCGATCCCGCGCTCCAGGGACCAGGGCCCCCACACCTCTGGGGCCAGCGGGCACACGATGGCAAGACGCTTCGGACGACTGGGGGCCCCCGGGATGGGAATCGTCAGCCAGAGGTCGCCCGCCTCGGCCGCCCAGCCGGGCAAGATCTCCGGCAGCCGAGTCGTCCCCAGCACCTGGCGGAAGGTATCGGTGGAGTAGGCCCGCAAGCGGAGCGCCTCCGGACGCGGAGGCCCCAAGCCCTTCGAGGCCGGGCCATTCGGCACGGAGGCAAACAGCCATCCCCCAGGCCGAACCACTTGCCGCGCCCGGGCCACCACGGTCTCCGGGGACTGGACCCGCTCCAAACAACTCCAGAGCACCACCGCATCGGCACTCCCGGTGACCTGCTCCAGGGTCTCGGCCCGCGTCGCAGCCAGGCCGAGTGCTTGGTAGGCCGACGCGAGTTCGAGTGGTCCTCCCACTTGAAGCAGGGTTTGGACCTCCGGCCGAGCCCCCAGGACGTCCACGAGATGCTTGACTCGTAGATCCCACCACCAGGACTCATCGTGCGCCGCCGCCTCCCGGGTGCACCCCGGCTCCTCACACCCCGAGGGGCTCGGCTTGAGCACATCCCTCGGGATCTGTCCCTGGACGGCCACGCCACAGAGCTGGTCGACCATCTCAATCCACTGCCGAATCTCCCCCTGCCGACGGAGGACCGCCGGAACCCGCGAGGCGAGGAGCGCGGCGGACTCCGCGTCATCATGCCGAAGAAAGAACTCCAGGGCGTGGGCCAACGCTTGCTCCCCCGCCTGGAGATTCTTCGCCACCGAGAGCGTATCGAGGTTCTGTCGCGCCGCCTGGTCCTCGGGCACGGAGGCCACCAGCCGGTCCGCCATCCGAATGGCCTCGTCCAACTGGCCCACCTCGACCAGCGCCTGGACGTAGTCCGTCAGCCACCCCGCCGTCTCATGCATCGGGTTGTACGCGAATGGCGTGTCCGGGATCTCGGCCCGCTCACACAGGGCTCCATAATAGACGGCCGAGGCCCAATCCCGTCGCCGGACACACGTCTCCAGGAGCCCCGCATAGGCATCGCGCCAGGTGGGACGGAGCTGAACCGCCCGGAGATCGTACTCCAACGCTCGCTCGAGCAGGCCTTTGGCCCGGTGGAGATCGGCGAGGTAATGCAAGGCGAGGTACTTCTCATCGGGCACGGTGGAGCACGGCAGGTACTGCTCAAACCCCTGGATGGAGGCCTCCAGGTCCCCGTGCTGCACCCACTCCATCCCGAGATAGAACCAGATGCGCTCGTCGCGCCGCTCCGGGGGCACCCGCAGGAGGATGTCCAGGTTGCGACGCGACGGGATCGGACGCGACCGGACGTGTCGCCGGTGGATGATCTTGATCCGATCGTACTTCCCGAGCCGACGGCCCGCTGCGGGGAGGGCCTCATGGATCGGGTACGCCCACCGCCAGGCGGGGTCAAGCCGCACCAGCCGCTCCCGCCATTGGGTCGTGTTCACCCGCGCCTGCAGCGTAGCATAGACCTCCGGCGCCGCCACGTGTCGCCCGAGGATTCTCGGCTCCAGCTGCTGGAGCAACCGGGCCCCTTCCGTGTCGAAACTGTAGAAATACTCCAGGATGGCTCCGTCGACCCCCGCGTCCTCGACCTTCCGAACCAACTCGTCGAAGTACTCCCGGCCCACGAAGAGATCGTCCCCATCCACCCAGAAGGCCCACTGCGTTTTCAACTGGTCCCAGGAGAAGTTCCGAGCTGCCGCAAAGTCATCAATCCACTGGAAGTAGTGGATCTCGGCCCCGAACGAGCGGGCAATGTCCACCGTCTGGTCGGTCGAGCCAGTGTCGACGACGACGAGTTGATCCCACAGGCCCTCGATGCTCTTCAGACAGACCCCCAAGGTCTCCGCCGCATCCCGGACAATCAGCGCAAACCCGACGGTCCCCATCAGCTCTCCGACCGCCGACGCACGAAGGCCCGCCGGATTCGTCGATGTGAGTCGATCGCCTTGAGCACCCGTTGTCGAATCAAAATATCGTCCAGGATCTCTCGCCAGAGGCAGCCCGGCTCCCAAAGCCGGTAGAGCAAGAAGTTCCGAGCGTCCCGACGAAGTCTGGTCGCTTCGATCAGGAGGGGGGTGGGATCTTTCGCGCCACTCAGTTGGCCTTTGGTGGGGTAATGCTGAAGGTCTCGGAACGCTTGGGCCACGACGGACACGGCGAGCAACAGACAGGCATCACTCCTGGCCAGACTCTCACGGAGGGGCTCCAACACCGTCGTCCCGGGCATCTGAGCATCCACTATAGGTGCACCAGCGCGGGGGTCAAGTAAAACGCATGGGGACCTCTCCTAAGAGAGACCCCCACACGGTCCCATGGCTGAGACTCCCACCTACGCTCTTCAAGTGTATCGCTTCAGATACGCCTCCGCCTGTTCCTTGAAGAGTAGGAGGGAGTCGTTCTCCACCCAGCGCAACATCGTATTGCACCGAGCACACAAGAGTCCACGAAATTTGCCACTTCTATGATCGTGGTCTACACAAAGATGCTTCTGTCGACTATTCAGTCGTAGCTGCTTACATATCGCGCACACGCCGCCTTGCTTGGCGAGCAGAGCATCATACTCCTCTGGAGTCATGCGGTACGCGCTCCCCAGCCATGCCCTCCGCCGTCCTTCCGGAGTGTTGCGCAGTCGACCGTTCTTCCGGATCATAAAGAAAGACCTGCCCCACGCGAACGCGAGGCAGGCCAGTCATTGGTCACCGCCCAACGACCAAAGCGCCTATCCGCGTGTTATCCCATGCGCGGCCCGGGGAAGGTCCTCAGTAGCCCCACGCGATACAGGTGCCCTCGATCGTCCCGGACTCGATGAGGAACGTGACCACTCCCTGCCGACTGGCTGGCGCAGTAAACGTGCACGCCCACTGCTCCGTGGCCCCTGCCGTCTCCGGAATGAACGTCACGTGCTCGATAATCGCGAGCCCAGGCGTCCACGTGTCGTTGTTATCGATGGAGGTCAACTGCGCACGCACCGCTCGCATGTTGCCCATGATCAGATCCCGCCGAGTTCCAGCCGTCTCAGCCACTGCTGCCATGGCCCCTCACCTCCTCACGACTCAGCGCCGTGTCGTAGATGAACTTCAACACCCGTCGGCGCTGGCTCACAGCACGGACACGAAGATCGCCGACCCCGCCGACAGCCCCGTCTGCAGGGCAATCGCCGCCGCATTGAAGTGCGACGTATTCCGAATCGTCAGCACGCCGGTGGTCACACTCGGACCCAGCGGCGAGCCAGGGATCAAGTTCGTGTCCACTCGCGCCGTCGCCGGGCCGTACAACGTCACCCAGCCGAAGCTGCCGCTCGCCAGCGTGGTCTCCGCAATCCCGAAGAACGTGTTGGTTACCGCGCTGGTCTGCAGGACGTTATGACCGATCCACGCAGCGGTCGTAATGGTGGCATCGGCCGTGCAGGGCTCGCCCGCCGGAATCAGGGCGGCGGCCCGCACGTAGCGGAGAATCTTGCCGGCCTCGAATCGCCAGACCCCGAGTTGCTCCTGCTGCGTCGTGTCGTTGGCCGTGACGCGAGTGCTGAAGGCTCCTTGATTGAGATACGGTCCAGCCATGATTAGCTCCTCTCCTCCAGGGTCGGTTCCCCTCTCGGGGTGGGCATCTCCCGCAGCCGGGCCCTACCACTGCCCTGGGGCAGACCCCTGGGGGCGCTAGTCGTCACTGCGGGCACCCCCACGGGCCGGTTACACCACACTACCTGCAGCCACATCGCTTATGACAGACCCGTCATCCGCGTGTTGAGACGCGGTGCCTGACAGACCAGCTGCCCGGCCCAGAGAATCTGTCCAATCAGCGCATCCTGGTTCTCGGGCTTCTGGAAGCCCGTAAAGTGGAAGTCGCGATCGCGGTGGATGATCAGCTTGAACACCTCGGTGTTGAGCAACCACAGGTTCCCCGAGGCCGCATGGGAATCGACCACCACGGCCGCGCCATTGAAGTTGATCGCGTTGAAGCCGACCCGTGCCAGATCGTCGAAGCCAGGTCCCGCAGGCTCACGCTGCGACGGCTGGACCCGCTCCCAGAATCGATCCCACATCGCCTGCGGCCCCACGATGATATCCGGCCGGTGCGGCTGGATCGAGGCGGACCCCATCGCCGTGTTCACCAGCGCGAGGTTCAGGGCTCCACCCGTGGTGTTCAGGTTGCCCGTCACCGCTGTCCCCTGCACCGACGTATCCCGTGTGACCCCACCATAGGAGCCGACGTTGGTGCCACTGTCCACCGCCGCGATGAGCCCCACGAGCGCCTTGGCACTGTTCCCCGTTCCGTCCAGGTACAGGTCCGTGCCCAGCAACTCCGCCAGCGTCAGCCGAGCGGTCTCCATCTCGGACTCGACGAGATCCAGCACCCGCGTGCCCGAGCCAGAGGTCTTGAGCATGGTCCGCCCGTCGACCGTGAGGCCCGTGTAGTACTGGCTCCAGTCGAACTGAAGCACCGTCTTGGTCTGCCGACGCGTGACATCGAAAGTATCCAGCCCCGAGTACGAGCCGCCGTTCAGGCGATCGTACAGGATCGGCTGGCGCACCTGATCGCCGCCGTCGAGAATGACCCGTTCCTTCGACGCCATCCGCACCCACAGCGGATTGGAGTTGAAGAAGAGGTCGATGACTCCCGGCAGATACGCATCGACGGCTGCTGCCGCGATATCTCCCAGGGTCCTGGTGTCGGTAGGATTCGCCATGTCTTATTCCTCCAGCGGCAGGATCAGGCGGCCCGCTATTCCTTGGCAAACCACGCCGGGCCGAACCTCTTGACGATGTTTTCGGCGGCCTTCTCGCGCATCGAGGCCAACCCGGGCTTCGTTCCGGTCGCGCCCGGCACCTTGTAGATCGGCGCCGCGACGCCCCCCACCGGAGCCGTCTCGATCTTCTTGTTCGCGAGTTCCGTTTCGTAGTCCTTCTTGCCCTGGTTGTAGGCTTCGGTCTTCGCCTGTTCCAGCTGAGCCGTCATCCCAGCCGCCGTCAGCAGCTTCTGGCCCAATTCGATGGGATCGATCTGTCCCCCCATCGCCTTGGCCGCCTGCTCCATCACCGCATCCACGTTGAAGTTAGGATTCTGGAGTTTTTGCTCCAGCGCCTTGCGCATCAGCCCCATGTAGTTGGTCAGGTACTGCTGATACCACTGCTCGCGTCCCCCCAGGTGTTGCAGCCACGCCTGATTCAGTTTCTGCAACTGTTGATTCCACCCCTGAGTCAATCGGCCCTCGATCGCCTGACTCAGCCGAGTCGCCTGCTCCTCAGGACGAAGCAGTTCAAACCCTTCCCAGCCGGTGGCCCCTGGCTGTCCCTGCTGGGGCTGCACAGGCTGAGTCGCCGCCCCCGGCTGAGGCTGTCCGGCCATTCCATCATGGCCCGACAACTTGCGTCGGAGTAGCGTCTCAACATCGTCCCCCCAGAGTGGCTGGACCGTCTTCCACCAGTCATTCCACTGTTTCGCCAGGCCATTGGCATCCTCATACTGCTTCTTGAGGTCGCCATGCTGCTGCGTCCACCGGCCAATCTCCGTGTTGGCACTCTCATACGCCCTGACGAGTTCATCGACCGAGGCGTAGTCCTTTCCGCCAGCCTTGATGGCCGTCGGGGTGACCGCAGCCCCCTTCGTCTGATCCCCCGTCGCCTGCGGGGTGGGCTTCGTCTCGTCGCTGACCTTCACTTGTGTGTCTGCCATCATGCTCCCCCCGAAGTCCCCGTGATGGTCCCCGGACTGGTCCGAGTATCACGAGTTCGGTTATGCAATCGGTGCTCCTGGAGTCCCGATGAAGGCACTTGACCCTCCGGGTCCAGCGGACCCAGGCCCTAGCTGCTGCGCTGGTCGTTGCCAGGTCGGTGGTCCTGTAATCAGCATGCGAAGCGCGTCACTGGCCAGCATCCCGATCCGAGGATCCTGTTTCGCGATCTCCCGGAGCAACTGGACGACCCTGGCCATCTTCTCCGTCGAGGTGTCGGGCGCCTGCGGACGGCCCATGAGGACCGAGAGCATCGTCATGGGGTCCGTCGGCGGGCCCGGCGGCAATCCTTCGGTCTTGGTCAGCCCCGGAATGACGGGAGGGAGCCCGAGGTTGCCCGGAGGCAGCACCTACATGCGCCTCCCACGGTTCAGGGACTTACTCGTCACGTCGAACCGCTTCGTCCCCGCCGTGCCCCGTGCATGCTCTGGGCCGAACTTGAATCCCTTGCCGTTCCCACCCTTGACTACGCTGGAACGGCCGCCGCTCGTCTTGACTCCAAGCATCGCCTTGTCGTCTGCCATCGCGTCTCCCTCCTCACATCTTTCGAGACTTTTTCTTGTTGGACATCACACGCATCATGTCCTTGTGCTTCATGCCCTTCATGCCCTCGTACTTCCCCTTGTACTCCCCCTTGTGCGGCATCTCACATCCCCCGGGGTTTGGCAAGTTTCTTGGTCTTGCCAATAATCAACGCCGCCTTCGGTTTGGTCGCGCCTCTGATAATGGGCCGTGCCATGGTTCCTCCGTCACACGCTGCGGATGGTCAGCCGCCGCTCATGGAGATCCCGGGTCGGGGACCAGATCCGGCCCGCCCGCTTTGCCCCAATCGATCGTGCACTCCCGAGATCCCGCTGCTCAAACTCCAGCGGGCTCTTCCGAAAGCCATGGACCTTCTCAGTCGGCTCTCGTTCCACCGACGGCATCACGGGAGTACTTGATCGTCTCGCCATCAGACTTTCCTCCGCGACGTCTTCCGCTCCGGCAACCCTCTGGGGCTTTGGTGTCGCACGTACTCAGACGCCTGGCCTCGCGACAACCCCTTCGGCTTGAACCGCGCCGTGCCATGGGCGACGGCTTGCATGAACCTGAATTGGGCTTTCGACTTGGCCGGCATTAGAACCCCGGCATGCCCCCGGCAGCTCCTGGGAGCCCCGGAGGACGCAGCCCCTTCACCATCTGATCGGGACTGGGGAGTCCCGTCTGTCCCGGCTGGCCAGAGGGGTAGCCCTGCCCAGCCAACTCCGTGTTCGACCGATGCGGCTTCTCGACGAACTTCCCGGACTTCTCCAAGAGCCGCTGGAACCCCAAACCAGCCATCCAGGGGATGTAAAACTGCGGATTCTTCATCATGAGCAGCACCAACCGCTCGATGATATCAGGTTCCCGCGCCTCCGGGGCTGCTCCCGGCACGTCGGGCATTCCCGCCGTGGAGCCCATCTGTCCCATCCCGGGAGGCATGGCTCCCGGTGGCGTTGCGGGCCGTCCTGCAAACGACGGCAGCGCGTTGAACATGCTCACGGGGCCTGGCACAGTGCCACCCTCATCTCACCATCACGGTGCCTGATTCTAAACATTCTAGCAATACTTTCACCAGTTACACCTTCCGAGACCCGCCAGACCGCCCCCGGAACTTCCGCCGAGCGGTCCGCCAGTACGCCGCTCCCGCCACCGCCTTCGGATCTGTTGCCCCTCCCTGAGCCGCCGTCTTCTCAATCTTGCGGAAGGCCGCCGGTTGCATGATCGCCCCACGAGGTTGCTTCCGCCGCCAGGCTAGCAAGGGCTCAGACATCTTGGCCATCGGCCTCTCCTCCCTTCAGAGCATCCAGGGCGCCGGTCGGGAAGCCCATGAGGGGCAAGAGTCCGGAGAGCGCCAGAGATTTGAGGATGGCAAGAAGATGGGCCCGGTCCGGAGTGGCTCGATAGAGTTCGCTCAGGTCTCGGATGGCACCTCTAGGTTCTCTGGTTCGGAGCCCATATGGTTTCATAGTGGGCAGATCGACCACATCCATGAGAACCTGCTCTGGGCGCATGGCACCAATGAGGTCCATCATCGCCGCGAGCGTATCGGGTTTAGTTCCAAACTCGGCCCAAAGGGCCTCGGGACTGTCGATACGCCCACGGATGAGTCCCGCTCTCATGGCCTGTTGACGCGCTGAAGCAGCCTTCGGCCCCCTAGCAAATCCAAGTCCTTCCGCGAGTTCGAGATGATGTCGAGGATCTGGCCGTGCAACCCCAAACGCCTCCCCCGTAGGGGCCGCCCAGAATTTCGAAGGGATGGGAATGTTCGGAAATCGGTAACGGGGGATGCCCTGTTCCTCTGCCCGTTGGATGAGCAGCGCAGCCAGCCGAGCCAGGGCATTCGCCGTCGCCATTTACGTTACGTAAACTCCTACTGGCGGCTCCCCCGCCCTTTCGGGGGTGGGGGTTGAGGGAGCTTCGAGAGCTCCTCCAGCCCCTCCTGGATCAGGGTATCCGGATCGCCCAGGTCAGCCTCCTGCAGGATGCGCCGAATGCTCGGCGCCACGCCCGTCGCCGTCCGCAACTGCAACGCGGCCAGGGTCCGCTGAACCCGCGTCGTGGCCAGGGAGGAGCCCGGCGTGACGAGGAACCGGAAATCCCGGAACATCCGCTGTTGCTTCTCCAAGGGGATCTTCCGCCCCTCGTCGTCCTCGACCAACTCCTGGCGCTTGAACGTGTAGGCGAGCCACTCCCGCGAGGGGCCCTGTTGGAAGAGGATGCGGTCAGAGGTGTAGAACTGGAAGATCCGCGCAATGAGTTTCTGCCCCACCCGCTCCAAGGCAGACTCCAAGCGCCGAGACACGTCTCGGATCAGCGACTGACGCGCCGACTGGAGTCCCTCCATCGCGGAGGCCCGCTGCCCTGGGCCACTCTGCGCATCGGAGTTCCCCGTCAGCAGATCGCAGAGTCGGATCAGCCCCTCGATGGCCGCCGGGGTCTGTTCCGACGGAGTCGTCGGAGGGACATACTCGAACTGGCGTTGAGGCTTCTTCCGAATGACCAGCCCCGCCTCGTTGTCCACCTTTCCCCACTCGTCCGGATCCAGCGCATCGAGGTCCGCAATGATCTTGAAGTTCGAGCCCAGAATCGAGTTCTTCACCCACGCATCGCCCATCCGGTTGATGGCTTCCTGCAAGCGCCGAATATCCTGAATCTCATCCAGGCCCCAGGGGGACTCGAAGTCCAGATCCCAGGAAAACATCTCCAGGGGCCATTCGCCATCCCAGTACGGGTTCCGCTCATCCAGCAAGATGACGTTCCCCGCCCGAAAGACTCGTCGCCCGCCCGGGAAGAGCCTCCCGCCCTCGCTGTTCGGCGACGGGTCACGAAGGTAATACTGACGAATCTCAGCCCTCGGAATCGGCCCCGTCTTGGTCGGCGTCCCTGGACGATACGGACGCGGCATCGCTGAGAGCACGGAGGCAATGATGCCCGTCCGTCCGGTCCGACTCTCGGTGTAGCCGCTCAAGCGATCATCGGGCTTCACCAGCATCCCCCGGCCCGGGAACCGCTCCCGAATTTCCGCCAGCGAGAGCGTGGTATCGACCCGGAGGTACTGGGCCTTCTGGAGCTCCGCCGGGGACGTGACCGCCGGATCGAGATACACCCGACGCGGATCGACGAATGACACCTCAATCTCGTCCTGCAGCGGGTCATACTCGATCCCGAAGAAGGCTGACCCCACGGTCATCCCAAACTGGCTGACGCGATAGACGGCCTCCTGCATACTGCTCCGATCCCAGATGGATCGGATGGCGTTGTAGACCACCCCCGAGGCTTTCTCCAAGCCCGGCTCTCGTGCCCGAACCTGAATCTGCGGCTTGGACTCCGTCAGCAGCGCCACTTTCCGCCGCCCCTGGTTCTTGATGATGTTCGCCAGGAAGTACGGACTCCGCTGAAGCCGCCACTGGTCGCCACGCCACTGGCGCATATTCTCATCCCAGGTCTTCGCTGGCTCCCGCTTCGTCGCCTCAGCTTCTCCGTCGATTTGCTCGAGAAAGCGGAGGACCTGGATCTCGTTGCCTTGGGCCGGGAAGTCTGCCACTTCAGCCTACCTCACCCATCTGCTTCTCAACCTCGTGGCGATTAGCCATTTACCCCCACCGTGATGTAGCAGGTCTCCGCATGAGGCTTCTCCCCCAACTTTCCGAAATAGCACACGTCACAGCAGTATTGCGCATCCGGGTAGCGCGACACGAAGGGCGTCCCGCACGTCTTGCAGGGCCGCGCATCGTGGGGGCGCACGGCCTCGCTCCAGGTCCCCAGGAAATACGGGACCGCGAGGAGGTCCGGTCGATCCACGACCACCCGAATGACGATCCCGAGGAGCACCTGCCACCGGGGCTTGCTATGATAGGTCCCCTGCTCGTCGAGCCGCTCGCGCACGTCGGCGGGCAGAAAGGAGCACAGCAGGTCCGCCGCCTCATCCATCGAGGGCCCACGACTCTCGGCCACCGTCGAGGTCGTCGGCGTCTCGACCTGGGGCTCCGGCTTCCGAATGAATTTCCGTTCCGGCTCCGTCATGTCATCCTCCTTCAATCCCAGGGTTCACCTTCGCGCTCGGCCTTCGGCTTCAGGAACAGCCCGTCGCACTCCCACGGACGCGGGGGCGACGTCGCGCCCCCCAGAGGGGTCTGCCCCTCCGCGGTCTTGCGGAGGCCGTAGTAGCGCATGAAGTTCTCATCATCGCTCGTCAGCAACGCGATCATCCACGCGACCACGCGGTCATCGTGATGCCCCGCGACCGCGCCCCACTGCCGCGCGTCGGTCTGAACATACACCTCCAGCTCCTTGAGCAGCAACTCACTCCGGACCAGGACCCGATCGTTCGCCATCTCGTGTGCCGCGAAGCCCACGAGCCAGGGCTTGCTCTTCAGGTTGGACTCCCAGCCGGTCTTCTTGGAATACCGAGGGACAATTTCGTCCCGATACCGCCAGATGTAGATGTTCGGATATCCCAGTTTGGAGACCTGTTGGTTGGTCCCCCCACCGATGCTGTTCGTCTCAATGGCCAGTTGAGCCGTGTTGTAGTACTTCCCAAGCCAGTAGAGGACCGTCGCGAGTTCGAAGGGGTCGACCGCCCGCGACGCCCACTCGGCGACCTGGTCGTTGGTGCCCCGCTCCAGCACGCACGCCACCGAGTAATCCACATGCTCATCGTCCGAGGCATCGTCCCGCCCCGAGCCCATGGCCACGTCCACGCCGATGTCATACGCTTTGCCGGCCTCTGGCTCCTTCCAGAGCCAGAGCCGCCCACCGGGTTTGTCGAAGATGCGAGGCCCCGGATAAATCTCGGCCAGCCGGATCGGGGGCCGAATCAGCTGCTTCTGCTCCCGCAACTTCTTGGCGGGAAACACCTGGGCGCCAGCTGTCACCCAGGCATCGTCCGGCGTCAGCGGAAAGGACTGGCGAAAGAGATCCCAGTCGCCCGCCATCTCCGTGAGTTTCTCGCGCATCCAGCGGATGTGCCCCGGCTTCAGCCCGAACTCGGCCATGATGTGCCGCTCATCGCCCGACAGCTCCATGAGGCTGGCCGCCTCCGACTCGTGGCTCCGGTTCCCACACGACCGAGGCCAGGCCGTCCCGCACACGGGACAGATGTAGTACTCCGGCTGGAGATACCAGGGCACGAAGTGGAACTCGAACGCATTCTGGCCACGCATCGCCTCGTCGCAGAAATCGCGATACCAGGTGCCCGCCTTCTCCGCCGAAGACTCGATGATAATCATCGTCCCCGGCACCCGGTGGACGGCGGGGATCACGCCATCGATGACCAGTTCCGGCTTCGGAAAGCGGGCGGCCTCACTGAGATGCGCGACGTCCCACCGAGCCCCAATGGCGATGTTCGACTTATGCGCCGAATCGACGACGATCCGGGAGCGCAGCCCCGGGTCCGACAGCCGTGTGACCTGCGAGGGATTGGCAAACACCAACTCCCGCTTCGTGACATAGCGCCCGACCGGCCGGACCTCTTCGCCCATGGACTCGTAGAAGGAGCGGGAAATATCGAAGAGCGTCCGCGACCGCTCCGCCTGGTCCGCGATGACGATCGCGTTCACGTGGGGCCACAGCATCGTCCGCCAGGCCACGAAGGTCTGGGCCAGGGTAGACATGCCCACTTGGCGTGCCTTCAGCCAGACCTGACGGACGAGTCCATCTCGATCCATCTGCCGTTCAATGGCCTCGACCAACGGCATCTGACACGGCCAGAAGTCGAACGGCCGCCCGTCGAGTTTCAACTGCTCCCGTGCGAAGGCTCGATAGTCCTTCCGGTATCTCGCCATCGCCGACGCGGCTCGGCGTGCGTCCAGCAGGGGCACACTCACCGTTCGGTCTCCGTCGGCTCAAACTCGTCCCAATCCACCCAGCGTTCCCCCACCGCGACCCGGGTTCCCTGCTCCACCAGTTTCCGTCCGAACTCTGGGGTGATCCTATTGATCACCTCGACCATTCGAGCCTGCTGCTGCTCCAGTTGCGTCACGCGCCGGTGAACCCACAGGACCAGGCCGAGTACCACCACAGCCAGGAGTCCGAGACTGACCCAGATCATGGCATCACTGACGCCGAAGCGGCCCCATCCGACGCAAAGCCACGAGCCGCTCCGCTTGCGCCTGATCGTAGGGCCACTTCGAGAGCAGCGGCAGTTCCGTCATCAGACGAACCAGAGCCTCTTCCGCCGTGTCGCGATACGGATACTTTCGAGCCGTACGCACGGCGGCTTTCGGCAACACATCTTCGAATAGTTCCCACATGCCGGGTGGGACCCGCTCTTCAGAAATGTCCAAGTAGGCATGTCCAATCTCATGCCCCAAGGTCTGAGGAATTCGTTCTGCCAGGGCTCGCGGGCCCAACATAATGGAAGGCCCCCCAAGCCTCACCGGCAGATACTCGCCCTGAACCCCCGGTTTCTGAAACCGCTCTAGCGTAATCTCCTCGGGTCGCCGCTTCAACCATGACACGAAGGGGTTGATCGCTGAGCGTTCCAACCTGCCCAGCTGGGACGCAATCGCCGGGGCTCCTCGCCCCGGCAGAACCCTAAACTTCGCGAGGGCCAGCGGGGCCAGGAGGGCTGCCAAGGTCGCGAGCGGATCCCGCCGACCACCGCCTTCCTGCTCTGGCCTATCCGTGTCCGCAAGAGCCATGATCAGTTCGCCAGCAGATCTCGCCGTAGTTCCGCCGAAACGCCTGGCTCGCGTGTCGCTGTTGAGAGTACGAGTTCCACGTCTTGCAATTCCGAGACTCACCCGGCTCGCGAAGGGGATAATCCCGTTTCCAACGAGCCACGTCCTCCTGGTGTTGGGCCGCCCGCGTCTCCAGCGTGCGCTGGAGCGCCTTCGTCCCGGAGACGCTCCGGGTCGTCCACTCGACTTTCGGCGCCGTCATGGCACGTTCGGATCAGCCCAGCCTGGATCGTCCCGCTCGAACTCCTGTGCCAAGCGCAGGATCTCGGCGGTTGGGGGGCGCTTCGGCCCCCGTCGCTTCACGGGCGATGGTCCCTCCCCCAGAATGAATTTGGCCAACAGTTCCGAGGCCTTAACCCGGTGCTCAAACCTGGCCGTCGGATCGTTGATCGCCCCCAACCAAAAGTCTGTCAGCAACTCGCGCAGATCCTGGATGGTCTCCGCTTCAGAGGGCTTCATCAGGCTCGGATCACCTCAATCTTGGATTTCTGCTCCGGCTCCCGTGTGTCCTCCAACGCCATGCGTCGAACCGCCCCCACGAGGTCGGACAGGATCGCGTCGGCAATGTCCAGATGCAACAGGATCCCGTCGGCAGAGGGTCGTCCATTGAAATACTTCCGAATGTCCAGGTACGACCCACGTCCCCACGGCATGATGGAGACCCGAATTTCAGTCTTTCGGTGTCCCATGTACGCATTGGGATGCTTCACCCGCAAGACGAGCTCCTTACACCGCTCCATGAACGCATAATTCAGGCGTTTTCCCGTCCACGAATTCGCCCGTTGAATCCGTTGGGTCTGTCCCCGACGCCCCGCGACCGGGTGGCCCACTCCATCGACCACCATCCCGGAGCCCTTGGCGAAACTGCGCCGGACCTCAGCGGGGGGCGTGAACGGCATCTCTGGAGATCCCCGCAAAGCGATCCCGCTGGACCGCCGGGTCTACGGACCCCGTAAATGCGACCCCTGCCATCAGACCTTCGCCTCCCACACTCGCCCACCCCAGTCTAGGCGCAGGACCCCTCCCTGACTCAATAGTTGCACCAGGCTTGGTGGACTGACGCAAGTGGAGTATCATGCAGCGCAGGGAGGGGACGAGACGGCAATGAGACTCTCACATGCTCCGCTTCAGTGGATCCTCCGACGGTGTGTCCAATGTGGCCAACCCCTCCGGATTTGGTTCATCCAGACGTCGGAGGCCCCCGCTCGTTGCCCGGCCTGTGAACCCGAATCCCGAGCCCGCTGATCCCCAGATTCTCACCTGGATTCGGCAGCCACACGATCTCGTCATCCTCGTGCACTGTAAAGATCTTGAAGAGGCCGAGGTCATGCAACGAGCCTTCCTGGACTACCTGAAGAACCTTCGTGGGTGAGCGAGCCCGGGTCGTGGTTGTCAACCCGTGCCCCATGTGTGGCACGCCGGTCAGTCGAACGCTTTATGCTCCAGGACGACCAAGGCTCTACTGCTCGCCGAAGTGCCGCGATCTGGCGACGAGATCTAGTCCGCTGCCCCTGAAAGGACAGTAGGTCTCCACACCTCGCAGGGGTTTTCCACACCCTGCGTCGCACAGTCCCGGCAATACACAGACGTGCCCCGTGCCACCCGCGCCCAGTGCTGGCGCACCTTATGCCCACAAATCGTGCAGCAGGTCGGATCCCGCATCAGAACACCCGCATCTCGGTGAGGCGTCGGATGAGTTGCTGGCTCTCGTCGGCGGACAGCCCACGCAGACGGCCGACGTCCGACAGATCATGCCGGAGCAGGAAGCGGCTCACCTGCCCTCGATTCAGCCCGCTCTGGCCACTGAGGTACCCGATGAAGTGTTCGAGTGTCTGAAGCCGAGCCGGAAACGCTGGACGCCCAGCCACCGGGATCGGCTCCATCGAACGATCCCTCCCTCCAGGTGGGGCCAGACCAAAATGACCAGGAAGGTCTCTGCGAACCTGCTGGCGAATTTCCTCAGCGGCCTGCTGTCGTGACGGAGTAACTCCCTCATCCGGCATCGAGCCTGACACGCCGAGCGGGCGCATCTCCCGCAGTTCTGGTGGCCCTTGGCTGTGCGGCATCGCCTCGCCCATCTCCCGAGAGATCCGTTGCCGCTCCGCGAAGGGGAGATCCTCCATCGCCATGACTTCGCCGGTCGGTCGATCGTTGATCGGATGGAACACGGCCGAATCTCGAACTTCGAGGATCCGCTGATTGTGATACCGAAGTTCCCAGACGGTGATGGGCTCTTGCGGCGGCGCGCCAATGGAGGGCCGCCGCTTGGTCAGCTGCCACCCTGCCGGCAGGAACCGATTCATGACATCGATCCGCACATGCGGGTGTTTCTGCAATTCGATCATCCCGTCCGGACGATAGCGGATGATCCGGTTCGAGTGCTGCCGAACAAGCACGCTGTCGGCATCCCCCCATTCGAGCCACGTGGAGGGCCGAACCAACCGTTGGTCCCGCGTGCCCAAGGCCTGACTCGCGTCCTCGTACGAGGTGATCGGAGCTCGACGTCGTGTCAACCCAGCCCATGCGGTCCGAGTTGGTGGCGTCACCGCCTGCTGGAGCAACTCATGCAACCGCTCATTCGCAGCCGTATGAATCGCGTAGTAGTCCCCGCGCTCGAAATCCGACGCCCGCGCCGTCCCATGCTCCTGCAAGCCATATCGCCACGGGATCTCCAACCGATTCGGGTCTCGAACCCACGTGCGTACGCGCCCACTGACTCGCACGGTCCGCATGGTGCCGTCCCGTGACTCCAGCCACATTTCGTCGCCTCGCCGGAGCTGCCGCGCCTCGTCCAGGGAGATCGAACGGAAAGCTGCCGGACTTCCACGTCGCCCGTAGGTCTGCTCAATCCTGACGTCTTCGCCAAACTCCGCTGCAGCGTCGGCCATCAGATTCCGAACCCGCTGGGGGATCTCCCGCTGTCGGCGCGCACCTCTCATGGCCGGAGGCGTCACCGCCTCTGCCGCCGTGAACCCCATCCTCTCCTGCTCCATCTGCCGAGCGAGTGAAGCCAGATACTCTGGGGGGCCACCCTCGAGAATCTGGACCCAGTCCTCTGGCTCAAACAACCGTGCTCCCGCATGTCGCTCTTGAACGAGCAGATATCGCTCACGGCCCGGGGCACCGATCGTGACCACCGCGTACGGAGATGAGCCCACATTTCGGCTCGCAATGATCTCTTCACCCTCGCCCAGCCCGGTAGAAAGGCGAGCCCCGGAAACGATCGGACGGGCCTCCATCCCCAGGATCTCCAGGATCCGCCCTGGCTGCGTCAACTGAGCCTGCTCCAGACTCCCGATGCGATTCGCCGCGAGCCGCTGTCGGATCTCCTGGAACGATAGGCTCGACAGAGGCCTCAAGTCGCTCATCATGTTGGAAAACCGGGTCGGCTCCGGGATATCCTGGTTGAACAGCCGGGCGTACCACTCAGGAGCGGGAGCCTCCTGGGTCGTCAGGATGTCGGCGGCGCGACGCAGTTCAGCCGCTCTCCGGTCATCTGGAGCGACCCACACCCGATCCCGCCCTGGCGGACGCACCGACTCTTCCCCACCCGTCCGGGGGGACACCTCCGCGAAGGGAGCCGAGCCTTGGCCCACGCCTGCTCGTCCCGTGCGCGTGAAGTCGATCTCCCCCTGGCCCACCGGAGCGCCCGCCACCTCGGCCTCGCGGGCGGCCTGCTCATACTGGGCTTTGAGCGCCGCCTGACGCTCCTTGCGGGCCACCTCGATCGCCGCTCGCGAGGCTCGGCGTCGCGCCTCCTCGGCGGCGAGCTCCCCCAGGGGATCCTCGGCCCCGCCGATGGCCCCTCGTCGACCCAGGAAGGGGCGAAGGAGCGAGGCACCCAGGGCTTCGGCTTGAACGATGGGAGGACGAGGGGGCATCCGGCCGCGCATGAGAAGCCACAGGGCCGCGAGGCCGGCAAGGGAGGGTAGCCCGACCGCGAGGGCGGTTCGGGTCGGGTCAGGCTCTTGGAGCGGAGGCGGCGTCAGGTCATCCTCTGGCACTCACATCTCCGTCGTCCGTGGCGATCCAGGAATACGTCCAGGTCCTCCGCTTCTCCACAGCGCCTGGAACCTTCGAGACTCCTCGATCCGGCGAAGCGTGTCCTCAGGATTGGGACTCCCCGACACGGCCTGGCCCATCCCGACCATCGCGAGCCACTTCAAAAGGACATCTTCGAATGATGGAGCACGCGGGCCCGGATCCATCTGGGGCTCTTGCCACGGATAGCCTCCTCTTGTTGGCGTGGCCATTGCCGTTCCACCCATTACGGCGTCTCCTCATCCCCCATCAGGGCACCGAAAAGAACGAGAGGCCCTCATCCTGCCCATACAATCCCGGCTCAACGATCCGCCGGAAGTAGCGATCGTTCAGGAACCACACGGTGTGAAACTGCGCATATGGGCATCCCACGACCTTGCCTCCCGCCAAACGAGCAAGCACCTCATGCTCCTCCCCACAGACGGGGCACCGAGCTCGCTCCGGCCCACACGTGCACGTATCACAGTGTTTCATGAACCTCCTCCGGCAGCATCAGGCGCACCCGCTCGTCCGACTCCCCATCGTCGTGCTCCTCGAAGGCCGGCGTGAGGGAGCAGCCCTTCCCGATGCCTCGGCTCAGGATCGAGAGCGCCTCGCCGATCGAGCCAACCCCGCAGACGATGCGCGCCCCCCGATCGAAGACCACCAGGCCCTCGGGGTCCACCATCCGGATCGGCATGCCCTGCCAGCGACGGTCATAGACCGTGCAGCGCGTGGCCAGTGGCTCGCCCGGCACCCTCGTGATCTCCAAGAATTCGCAGGCCACCCGAGTCCCGTTGACGGCCATCGTGCAGCAGAGGCCACACTGGTTGCAGGCCCCCTCAAGCCGGACGACGATCGTCTTCACGCCCGTATCGCTCCTCGAGCCGGAACAGTCCATAAGCATGGCCCGCCGGAAACAGGGGCACGAGCGCCCCCGTCCGCAGCCGGTAGTAGTTCACCCACTCGTTCACGCGGGCATCCCACTGCGGCAGCACATCCGCATACCCCCGGATGCCGGCCCACGGGTTGGCGAGCGTTGGCCTCATGACGCAGCGGGGATCAGGATCCGGTCGAGGCAATGGGCGCAGAGCCACGCCTGCTCCAACGTCTCCGGATCGAACTCGGTCTCAACCGGCAGGAGATCCGGACAGCCACAATGCACACAGCGGATGACCACGAACTCTGCCATGCCCGCCTCCGCCCCAGTTACGGGGCCTGGGGCGGCTCGGACCGCCTGGCCTCGTCTTCCTCGGGCGTTGGCGTGTAGCCTGGCAAGCTCTTGCCAAACGCCTGCAGGTCCTCATGCAGCCGACGCACCCGCTCGGCCAACTGCCAGAACCGCTCGACCACCTCATCCCACGTGTCCATCCCTGGCTCCTCCTCCCCCCACTCAGCCGGATCAGGTTCGCAGGGCACGGTGAACCCCCCAGGCCCAGTATTGGCGACCTGTTCTCGGCGTGTCAAGTCAATCCCAGGGGTCCACGCCCAGTCGCTCCCGCCGCTGCTCATTCCGCCGCTCCAGGCGTTCCTCATCCCGGTGAAAGTAACAGAGCCGCACGGTCTTCGCCGGGCTCCAGAACAGGTGTCCACAGTACAGGCAGGCCACCCGCTTGGCCCGCCGACCCGGCCAGGTGTTCAGGTTCAGCAGGGGAGGCAACGTCACGGTGAGAATGCTCGCAGGCTGACGCGAGATCATGGGCTCCTCCGGTCACGCCGCCCGCCCGTTCGGGCTCCCCGAGGGCGGCCACGGCGGAGATAGGAAATGCCGGGCTCATCGTTGCCACACGTGTAACAGAGGGGCGTCCCGACCGATGGGAGTGTGTGCACCAGCCCCCGCTTACAGCGGGGGCAGAGGAATATCTCGACCGGGATCTCTCCCGCCAGGAGGTGTTCGGTGTAGTACGGCCGTGCCACGAGCTACTCCGGAGGCTGCGTGATCTTCCGAAGCTGCCGCCTCCGATCCACCCAATCCGTGACCGTCACCGCCAGCCAGGAGAAGGCCAGGACCGCGAGGACGATCATTGCCACCAGGATGATCGCGCCGAAGACCACCACCACGCCTCTAATCATGACTGCCCTCATCGAGCGCGAGGTCAGCGACCTTGAGCATCTTCTCGACGCCCTCGCGCTTCTTCCGTGCGTCTTCATGGAACTGTGCAGTCAGGAGCGGATCGTAGCAGTGGAGGGTCGCTGAGCGTCCGTCCAGGTTGAGCCGCGTGTCAATCGTCGCCACGACGTACTCAACGCCGTTGATATAGAGCGAGTCGCCCAGCCTAATCTCGGGTTCGATCCCTGTCATCGTGCCTCCTCCCGATAGAGCAGCCCATAGGGCTGGTCGAACCAGCCCAACGGGGACCGCTGGCTGGGGGCCGAGATCACCTTCGCGTCCGCCTGCTGGGCAGACGGCAGCGTGTTCAGGAAGCGGACCAGGTCATCCGCCGTGCCAAACCAGCGAAGCACCCAGACCAGCACGAGGACCAACAAGCAGTGTACCACTCGAGCGTTCAATGTTCGACGATCACGCAGACGACGTCGTCGCCTCCCGGAGCAGGAACTGGATGGCACAGTCCCGCTGACAACAGAGTTTGTACTGGGCTGACTGCCCGGGTCGGATGATGTTCACCTGGATCATCTCACCCCGGATCTCTCCGTCACACTCGTGACACGTCACGCTCGTGGGCAGAGGGTCAGATGGGTTCGCATCCGCTCCGGTAATTCACGGCGCCGTCCCCACGGCACCTCCACGGCGAGCCCGCACTGTCGACACGCGATCCCCGCCCGCTCCGGTGGCTCATCGCCTGTCTCCTCGGCCGTGAGTTCCAGATCCTCCACCACGTCATCGAAGTCGTCGTCGCTCATCGTGGAGCCTCCGCTGGAGCAGGATCCATTGGCGGCGGTAGGCAAACGAGTGCCACTCGGTGGCGTGGCCATAGACCTGGTGGATCGTGCAGAAGACGGTCATGTCCCAATGAGCCACGCGATGATCCGGAGGACGACCACGGCCCCCACGACGCCGAACAGGAACACGGCGGGCCAGACCACGTAGCCACGCTTGCACCGCGAACAGAGCGGCATCTCGACCTCACCGCCGGACGCTGGGCGGCGGAGTCTTCTCGTCGATACAGTGCATCTGCCACTGAGCCTCGAGCCACTGCTGGCCACAGGTGAGCGAGCAGACATCCCCCCAGGCCTTGCCCGCGAACCCGATCCGGACGAGGTCGCCCGAGGGGCGTGTCTGTCGGCAGCCATCACAGAAGTACACGGTACTCTCGCCCATGAGCCTTACTCCTTCGGGATGAGGGAAATGACCACGGCAAACTCGTAGGCCCAGCGGTCCGGTGGCCGAATGAGGTCTGACACCTTCAGGAGGGAGGCCTCCAGCGGGCCGTGGGTCTTCGTGTCCGCCAGGATCCCCTTCAGGGCGTCGAGAATCACCCACCGCACGGCCTCCGCCGCCTCCTCCTCCAGGCTCATGGGTGCCGCTGGCAGGGGCCGACGGAGAGGACCAGCGCGTTGGGTTCCGCCGCCTTCGCCTTCCGAAGCTCTTCGCACGCAGCCTGCGTGGGGGCTTCGTAGGTGAGCCGCTGGAGCCCCCGATCCGTGGAGAGCAGCCAGAGGACGAAGAGCCACGTCATGGCCGTTCGATGAGCCCGACGGGGACCGGCTGGATGGGGATTTTCCACCCGAAGCCGTCTCCCCGGACGGCCCCCAGGCGCTCCGCCGCCGCCCACTTCTGCTCGTACTCCTCGTTGGCCTGATGGACCGCGTCCCGAATCCAGGTCTGCACGTGTTCGGACGAATGGACCTTCAGGTCATAGGTCTCGAGGACGTCAAGAACCGCCCTGACGATCAGGCCCTCTCGGTCCCAGGCCGGGAGGTACGCCCAGCCCGCCGCCGCTTCCTCCACCCGGGGGCGGATCGTCAGGAGCGCCATCTCTTCATGCGCCTGTCGCGCCTCGGGCGTCTGGAACTCGTCTGCGGCGACCGAGCAGGTCACGTAGTAGTGCACCGGGAACGTCTCCCCGGTGAGCGTCGACGTGACCTCGGCCGCCCAGAGGTACTGCTTCACATACCCCAGATGCTCCATCGGCTGCGCGTACTCGGTTTCATCCCACCCCCACCTGATCATCGCCGCTTCCGCCGCAATTCGTTCACGGCCCGAATGACCTGGTTGAGCCGCTCGGGGAGAGCGGAGACCAGGTCCGTGGCGAAGACCAGCGGGATCTCCTCGAACTCGTCCCGCTGCCACGGATCCGGGATCGAGGGGATGGTCGAAGCCAAGCCAGCCGTCAGGAACGTGCGTCGATCCATGAAACACCTCCGTGTCTAGAACCCTGTGACGGTGAACTCGGTCCCACCCCTTCGCCAGAGGCCCCCGTGCCAGGAACCGGCCCAGCGGGGCTTTCGCCCGTCCATGTTCTCATGGGCATCCTGGCATACCGCAACAACACAGCACCATGGATAGTTGGCCTCAACCGCCTCACCGTACGACCGCACAGGGGGGATTTGCGGGTAGCCTACCGCGTTTGGTCCGACGCAGCAAGATGAATCTATTGCGATCGAGCCCGAGCCCAGCGAGGCTTGGGGCATGGGCGGGGGACCGATCCACACGGACGTCGAGCGGCTCATTCGGCGCTATCAGGAGAGCGAGCCCTTCTCCAGCGAGGACGCCTTCCGCGCCGCCAAAGAGGAGCGGCAGCGCCTCGACCGCCTGACGCCCCCCGGGAGGCCCCGGAACCTGAATCTGCGGGATGCGGAGCACGCGCTGTTTGCCCAGACGGTGCTCGACCAGTCCGGGCCCCTCCTGGGGCGTCTCCAGCTTCTCACCGACGTGCCCGCCTACTCCGCGCTGAAGGCGCTCACGCAGACGTACGCCCCGAGCTCGTGGAACCTGCCCGGCCAGCGTTCCACCCCGCCGGATTTCTCGGAGCTGTATTGGGGGCTCGCACCCGTGTGGGGGCGCCGGGGGCCCATGCCCCAGCGGGGCACCTCCGGGCCGTGATAGAGTCTCCTCTCTGTGTTCGTGTATCGGACTCCCTCTCTGTTCTCGTCTATAGAGACCCCTAAGACTCTCTCTATTCCGCTCGCGCGGTGAGTGCTTGATCCCCCGGACGATTCGCGCGACGATGGTCTCCGGTGCCCTACACGAAGACCCCTCTCCAGCCAGGCCAGCCGAAGGCGTGTCCTCGCTGTCGGCAGACCTTCCCGCTGACCTCCCAGTTCTGGAAGCGATCCCGAGGGACGAAAGCCGGATTCTTCTCGTGTTGCCGGCCGTGTCGGCAGCAGTACGAGTACGCCCGGCTTTCCACTCGCCTCCGCGAGGCTCGGGAGGAAGCGATCCTGGCGTACGGAGGGCAGTGTCGCTGCTGTGGAGAGGCAACCCCGGAGTTCCTGACGTTCGACCACGTCCGTGGCGGCGGGAATGCCCACCGCCGGGCCTCCCGCCAGGTCCGAAAAGAGTTCCCGCTCTGGCTCAAACGCCGTGGCTTCCCTCCCCTTGTTCGGCTTCTCTGCTACAACTGCCACATGGCCAAAGACCACTTCGGCGCCTGCCCGCACCATCCAACAGGCTCCTCGGCTCTCTGACTACGGGTATAGAGATCCCCTGATACTCTCTCTTTCTCTCGCTCGCGTGAGTGCGTAGATGCCCGGGGGGTGTGCCCTGGGGGATGTTGAGAGGCGTGTTCCACGTTGTGGAGTGGCCACGATTCTGCGTGTGTGGGGAGTCCCGGGAGTCCCCCGACGGAACGGGGAGTCCCCGGACTCCCCCAGGAGGATTCACCAGCCATTCTTCCTGGTGAATCCATCTTCGAGGGGAGGAGGGGAGGGGGGAGTGGGACTCCCCCTCCCCCCGTCGGGCACCTCCGGACCTTCTAGTCCCGAGGATTTCTGATCGAGGAGTCGTGCTCTTGCGCGGTCTCTCTTCCCCCGTCGAAGTCTTTACGTTACGTAAACAGGGAGCCCTCGATACCGCGCGGGGTAGCGAGGGGAGAGGGGACTCCCTCTCCCCCCGGGACTCCCCTCTCCCACGAGTCTTTACGTTACGGAAACACTCACGTGTGCTCCTTCGGAGCACGAGAGGTACTTCGACCACGGAGAAGTACTTCGACCACGTCGTCCCGTCACGTGTCGTTGTCTTTGTGACGGGACTCCACGTAGTTAAGACCACGGAGAGAGAACAGGAAGGAAACATGGTCCAGGGCAACAGCGCTGAGTAACCGCGTAGCGGAGGGGGGACTCCCCCCCGCAACATTGGTGTTGCCCGCCGGGCAACAACGGGGTAAACTCGGGACTAAGGGAGCCTTCAAGGTCGGCCGAGGGATGGGAGCCCGAAAGGGCCAGGCAAGCCCGCGACTGAGGAGCCCCTCCCGGAGTTCTTTGACAACCGAATAGGGGAAGAGGGGGCGTTCGATGCCAGCGCGCTCGCAGCGCGCAGAAAGGCTCAACGTCCCATGGCCAAGAAAGTCAAGAAGGTCGTTTCGCTCGCCAAAGCCCGCAAAGCCAAGGCGGCGAAGGTCAAGTCCCGGGGGTTCTTCCCCCTGGAGAAAGCCCGCAAGATCATCGCGCAGCGCTCGCGCCAGATGATCGACAAGTTGGCCGACTACGGCACGGGGTTTGTCAAACTCGTCCACTCGGCTGACGCGAAGATCGACGGTGAGACCGCGCTGTCGTTCCAGACGGTCCGGGCCTCCAACGACGGGTTCAGTTTCATGCCCGTCGGCACCAAGTCCGTTGGCCGGGGCAAGAAGAAGCACGACGTTCAGGTGAAGGTCAAGTCGGCCTCCGCCTACGTCCGTTTCGTCCTCTACCCTGAGGGAGCCAACCTGACCCCCGTGCAGCGACAGGAGCGACGCGACACGGTGAACGCGATTCTCGCGCGCATCCGTCGTGCCAGCGACCAGTACGCCAAGCCCAAGGGTTGGAAGGTCCCCACCAAGCGGACCGGCCGTCCGCGTGCGGAAGGCACGCAAATCGGTCGCCTCTACTACCGGGGTCGCGCAGGGCTCGTCGGGTTCAACGTCGGGCAGACCGAGCACGTTGCCGGCCTGCTCAAGACGGTGGATCCCCAGGGCCTCGTGAAACTCCATGAGGCCATCGGCAAGTCGCTCGAAGGTCTCGCCGAGTCGCGGATGTTGCCGGCTCGGAGCAAGTAACCCCAACCCCCCTCCCCTATTTGGACGTCGCCCCCGTCAGGGAATTGGCCCTGGCGGGGGTTTTTCGTTCCCCTCGCCCGTCCGCTCGCCTGACCCAGCCCCCTGGCCTGGCCTCGCGCTCCGGAGCCCCTGCTCGCCCCTCCTCGGCCCTCAGAAGACCGAACCTGGGGTGGAGCTCGGACGCCTCATCGCACGTGGGGCGGCCGGTGACCAGGCGGCGTCGGCAACAACCCCCTTGCCTCCCCGGCCGATTCGAGGGAGAATAGAGACTAGGCACGGGATTGGCTGGCTCCGTGCAGTGGGCGTCGCCGTCGGATCCGCTACACGAGTGGAAGAGGCCGGGCCCAGGGTGGTCGGGTTGGCCGCGTTCCTCAACGCGGTTGGGCTGACGGAACTCGCGTCGGGCGGGGGCGGTCGTTTACGTTACGTAAACGTGCAACAGAACGCCCCCACGGAGCCCCGATTCGCGGTACGTGCCTCTCCGGTCCCCCCCGTTCCGCTGTGGAAGCAGCGGGACTCATGGGACGCCCGTGAGACCGTGGTCTCGCCCAGGCAGCGAGGCCACCCCGTCTCTTCGCCCCTCACTCCCCTTGGGGCAGGGTGACTGAACCCACAAGTGCCGGAGCCACAGAGGGTCAGGCGTCCGTCGACCTGGTCGGGCTCGTGGTACCGAGCCCGGGACGGACGAGCACCCCGCCACCAGCGCAGGCGCGCTCCGGTCTCGGGCTCCCTCAAGCCCGTGCGCAGCAGCCCTACCGTAACAGGGGAGCCATAAATGGCGGAGCGGGGGAGGTCCCCCCGTGCTAGGGCAGGTTCCCGGCACCGAAGACTCCTCCGAAGAACATCGGCATTGGGGATCAAGGACTCCACGACGTGGAGAATCCAGGCGGGCCTGAACAGCCCCCGCCCGGACACCCTCGAGGGGGTCGGGTCTTTGATGGGGGGTGGGGGGTGGCGAACTCCTCACGTCGGACGACAAGCCGGGGCGCCTTCTCCGTAAGGCGCACAATCTGAACGGTTCTTTCCTGATTGAGACCCAATCAGTCCGTCTCGCCTCGCCTCTGATCCCTCGCATGAGCGGCGAAACCTACGCGGGGAGCGATCCCTTCCCCTAGCGAGTACCCGCAACCCCACACCGACCTGTTGCTCCGCCGACGTGCGTCGGCGACCAGGCCAACCCCGGGAACGAGAGGGAGGAACGAGCGCGAGCGCGAGCCGGAGTCGCAGCCGGGCAGGGTCGTGAAGACAAAGAAGCGACCCTGTCCGGTTTTCTTTTGAGCCTGCAACATGCAGAAAGAACCACCAGAAAAAGGAGGACGCGATGCCACAGTGGCATCTCCCACTCGACCCAGAGTGCCCCGTAGTCCGAGCCTTTTACGAGTCGCTCAGCGATCCCCTCACGGTCGCCTATGGGATTGGCCCCGACCTGGCGGAGACCTTCGAGCCAAAACACCGGGCTTCGTGCCATCGCTGTCAGGAGTATGGCGCAGTAAACATCGAGGTGGCCTAGCCATGGGTCTCGCCGCGTTCATGGATCGCAAGCGAACCGAACAGGACGCCACGAAGTGCTGGAAGTGCGGGAAACCGGCGGTCGGTCGGCATCCCTGGAGCCGGAAGCCGGTGTGTCGCGAGCACCAGATCAAGCATCCGTAGCGCCGAGTCGGCGCAGAAAGGAGGCTGAAGATGGCCTACACCGTCGTCAACTACAAGACGAAGAAGGCGCTGAAGGAGGCATTTCAGGGATGGCGGGGCTTTGCGCCTCACTCCGAGAGCGAGATCGCCGAGTCCCATCGGCTGAGGCAGAGCCTTCGAGTGTACCAGCCGGGTCCGTTCGGGCCGACCGTGAAGGACGGACGCACCGCGCTCGAGGGTCCGCATTACCCCGAGCCGCATCGCTGGTATGCGGACGTGGAAGTGAAGAATGGACACATCGTCAAGATCTACGGATAGACGTGCTCAGGACTACGAACGCTGGGGCCATCTGATCCTCCATCGCATGGGCTCCGGCACGCCAGACCCGACGTGCCCGTGGTGTCAGAGAGATCAACAGGAACAGAAGGAAGCCAAGCGCCTGAAGGCGCAGAAAGGATTCGCCATGCAAAACATCAAGATGTCGGTGGTCAAGAACATCCTCACGATCACGGTCGATCTGTCGAAGAAACTCGGTCCGTCCGCGTCGGGCAAGAGTGTGCTCATCGCCTCGACCGAGGGGAACGCCAAGGTGCCGGGGCACGAGGCCATCCAGATCGGCCTCAACGTCTACACGAAGAACGCGCAGCAGAAGTAGCCCACCCAGGGCAGACAGAGGAGGAGACTATGGCCAAGCATACCAATGTCTCAACGACCCCGAAGCGGACGCCCGTGTTGATGCAGTGTGGGTGCGTCGCCCAGGCACGAGACACGAAGACCGGGAAGCCGGTCTGCGTCGTCCACTTCGGACTCGATGCCGGGGCGGACCAGCCGGTGTCGCTGGTGCCCGACCTGACCGGACGGGAAGCGCGATGCTCCTATGGGCACCATCCCCGAGGTACGGTGCCCTCTCGCCTCGACCTGGCGTTCTTCGAGTACCGTGGGCCCGGCTCGCCAGCGGCGACGGAGCAGTGCAAGAAGTGTGGCTACCTGAAGATGGCCCACGACGAGGGACGGACGCAGCAGGGGAAGTGCGAGTTCGAGCCGCATGGCCCGTACGAGTTCGACAAGTACTACTGCGGCTGCTGGGGGTGGGACTAGCCATGATTGCCGTACTCAGCCTGTGGGAGCAGATTCAGAGGCGGCGTCGGCGCAGGAAGGAGGGCACGATGATCTGCTGCGGCTACTGCCACGCCGAAATCCCAACGGACGAGCAATACGTCGTCCACGACCTACGCTCCCACGACGGACTCGCCCGGATGCGAGACACCCACGCCCTGGTCTGCGAATATGGGGCGGAGCTCGCTCGAGAGCGCGGCCTCGACCCCAAAGGCTGCGTGTGTCGGATTGAGGAGTACGAGGCCGTGGCTCGTCGGCTCGGAGGGAGGTGAGACAAGATGAATGAGTGGTTCCAGTTGCTTAACGAGCTTCTGAAGCTGTTGCGGGAATTGACCCGATAGGTGGGCATCGAGATCAACCTGCACTGACGGTGCAGAAAAGGAGGAGCACTCGCCATGAAGACGAAGAAGGCTCCGAATAAGCCCGACCTGAAGGTCGGGGTCGTGTTCTGGGACTGGAAGGCCCAACCGGACTGGGGCGAGATCAATCGGCTGCTCCGAAAGACCCCGAACCCGATGGTCCTGCCGTTCGAGATCGGCGACGACAACGTGTGGATCGCGATCGTGTCGCGTGACGTGCGCGACCTGCCCGTGGAGCAGGTGCGGCGGGCCATCGCGAAGGAGGCCGACATCCCGGTCGAGGAGATTGGCCTCAGGAAGGGAGGGTAACACCATGCCCTACGTGCCACGCCTGGGCCGAAGCGTCCGACCGCTTGGGTGGTATCTGTCCTCGGTGTGGACGTACTTCGAGGTGTACGGGCGATTCCCGAGTTGTCCGTGTTTCCTCTGTCGTGAGCGCCAGTAGGCGCAGAAAGGAGAAGCAGGAATCATGGCCTTGTGCAACGCTCTCTCGTTCAAGGTGAAGAATCCAGGGGTCGTGGTCACGGAGTATCTTCGGTATGCCGGAGTCGTCTCCGTCGCCGGGGGTGGGCATACCGGGTTCGTGAACCACGAGGTTGAGACCAAACTTGGGCCGGTGCAGCAGGATGAGGTCATCCTCACGATTCACTGTCCCAAAGGGCTGATGGGCGACCTGTGGGCGCAGCAGAACATTGGTCGTCTCTCCTCGTTTGGCGTCAAGGCGATCGCCTGGACGCACAAGAGGTAGGGCGCGCGAACGCGCAGAAAAGGAGGACCCCATGCGTTTCCAAGCCACCATCGTCCTCACGAGTTCCAACGGACCCACGGTCCATGCCATGCGCGACAAGATCGCCGGGCTGCTCACCACGCGGACCACCCGGCCCGACTTCGTCACCGTGTGCGCGATCGAGTCTCGTCGGGATGCCCGCAAGCGGGTGATCCCGAAGGAGCGGAGGCGGGGATGACATTTGGGCTTCGGTCAGCACAAGCATTCATGGAGCACCCGTTTCGGAACCCCTCCCAGTTTGAGCCCTGTCCGGCTGACCCTGGCCCCTGCCCGGTCTGCGGCCAGGCGAACACCATCCTCCGGTGTCTCAGCTGCGGCCAACGGTTGTGTCAAGATGATGTCGAGCGTCACCTGTGCAACTAGAAAGGAGGCTCGTGTGAACGACGTGCCAACCACGTTGCGAATCGTGTTGGAGCAGGTGCTGGCGGAGTACACGGCTCGAGGCTACAAGCCCGAACAGATCAACAACGGCTCGTGTAGTGCCTATGCCACGAAAGTGCAGAGCCTCTTCCCCTCGGTCACGATCGAGACGGGCCCCGGCCTCGGCCACACCTGGGTCAAGTACCAGGGGCGGCACTACGATGCCGAGTGTCTGGACGGGGTCGAGAATCGCAACGATCTTCCGTTCTTCAAGCGGAACTAGACTTCATAAATGGGGGGTGGAAGATGAGCATCGAGGCCTGGAGTTTGCACTTCAAGCAGCAACTCGCCTTGCTTCGAAAGTACTATGGGGGCTTGATCCTCGCGACCGTGGTGGTTGGCTTGCTGCTGAGCGTTCTACCTCTGCCAGTCTGGGTCCACGTCGGTGCCTTCAGTATTCTCATCCTCACTGCGACGTATCTCGGCTTGCGGTGGCACCTCAAACTGCTGAGGATCTCCCGGGCGGAACTGAACCGTCTTGTCCCGCCGAAGAAAGCTGAATGAGGATGCCGATGGCGGGCAAAGGCTGGTAGTGTTTACGTAACGTAAATCACCGAGAAAGGAGGGCGTTCACATGCCGAAATGGGAAGTCCGGGTGAATTGCGAGTACGTGGTCGAAGTGGAGGCCGACACGGCAGACCAGGCGCTCGACCAGGCGCTGGAGAAGGACCTGGCAACGTGGACGCAGGCCTGGTCGCCACCCGAAGCCCAGCCGTTGGCAGAGGCGCAGGCCACGCGGGCTCCGGCGAGGAGGAAGGGATGATGACCCGGCCAAAGAAGGAGGCGTGGGAGCGGACGCATCGGACCATGAAGACGAAGACGAAGTCGAAGATCCCACGCGTGTTGTGGGCCTGTCCCCGCTGTTCCTATTCGACCACGTGGCCCGCTGCCCGGGCGGCGCATGAGCGGGGCCATGCCAAGCGGCCTCCCAAAGAGGCGAAGCCGTTCGTCGGGCGGCGTCAGGGCCATCAGGCCGAGGCGGCAGCGGGGGTGAGTGAGTCCGTGGATCTGGAACAGGCCTTGGCCCCGTTCAAGAAACTGTTTTATGAGAACCAGCAACTCCGAGAGCAGATCAGGCGGAACTACGAAGTGCTCCAGGCCCTCGACGACGTGCGCCGACAGTTCGAGGGTCCGCTCCCCCAGGTGCAGAAAGAGAGGGAGCCATGAGTCAGCCGACCCCTCCCGCAGTGGGCCACGTGTAAGTGATGAGCCAAATCGAAACGTACCTCCGGCAACTCCATGATCTGCGCGTGCGCGACAAGCACGGGGGCCTCGATGGGTGGCGGTATCCGACCATCGAAGCCTTCCTCCTCCAGTATGGGCGGCTGTGGAAGCCGATGCCGCTAGGCCGACATCGGTTCGTGCGGATGCCGATCCAGCAGTGCTTCGCCAACGCCCTCAAACTTGCGCTGCGACGACCGGATCTCACCTACGTCGAGGGCTGGGCGGGACGGCTGATCCCGATCCACCATGCCTGGTGTGTGGACGAGGTCGGCGCCGTGGTCGATCCAACATGGCGTCCCCTGCCACCGCTCCCAGACCCCGAAGAGTACTTCGGCGTTCCGTTTCTGGCTCGGTGGGTCCAACGGGTCGTGCGGCAAAGCCGACTGAGCGGCGTGCTCTACAACTACCGGTCGAACTTCTCGTGCCTGACCGAGGAGCCGGAGACGTTCCTCGACCCGCGCTGGGCTCCGACTCTGGAGCAGACAGGGGGCTGACGTGACGAGCCGAGAGATCCCGAACACGCTGTCGATCCACCTGTACTTCCATTGTGGGCTCTGTCTGGGAGCCCTGCCCGACGGGACGAGTCCTCGGGAGTACGCGCAGTTGGAAGTCGGCTGGACCCTGCAGGGTTTCCAGGTGTGGTGCCGCCGCCACGAGTGCAACGTCATCCACGTCGACTTCGAGGGGCAGAAACACCGAGCCAACACGACGCGGAAAGGAGTCCCAGATCATGACGGATCCTGAGGCCCAGCGCCTCGCCCAGCAAGTTCGCCTCCTCCTGCGTCGGCTCGGTCCCACGGACGAGGCCGTGGCCCGCGCCCTCCGCCGACGCCATGCGCGGGGGGTCCACGGGCTGACGTTCTTCAATCCGCTGGCCCTGTACCTCCGCCGACGCCTGAAGCAGCTGGTCATGGTGAATGCTACGCGCACCACAGTTTTCCGGCCCCACAACCAGCGGCCCGTTCGGGTGCCCCATCCGAAGGCGATCCGCGACTTCGTCGAGACCTGCCTCGACGGAGCCTACCCCGACCTGTGTGAGCGCGTCGAGTGAGGCGCAGAAAGGAGGAACGTCATGCGAGACGTTGCCCAAGCGATCGTCGTGACCCTCGTCGCACTGGTGGTCCTGGTCTGGCTGATCTCGCACGGGACGTTGCGAGACGTCTCGACCGATGCGTGTCGGCAGATCAGCCCGATCACCCACAACTGCTGACCAGGCCCTCAGGATCGAGTGGAGGAGTAAGTGGAAGGAACGTGCGAACTCTGTGGCGATGAGCCAGCTGTACTAGAATTCAATTGCGTTCTGCCATCGTTCGGGCTCATCGTGAAGGCTCCGCTTGGAGAAAGGTGCTTCGCCAACGCAGAGAATGATATGGCTCTCGCTGTGGACATTATCAAGAAGCGAGCAAACATGCGAGAGATTCCGCTGCCGGTGACTGCCGAACAGTTGCCAAGTCTTTGTGAACCCAGTTCCTCAGAGTTTACGTAACGTAAAGGCTCCGCGTGGAGCAGAAAGGAGGCGGGCGCATGGCTGAAGAACGAGGAACCGGCTGCCTCGAAGGGATGCGATGCCCCGGCTGTGGGCAAACGGAGGAGTTCCTGATCGTGGCCTCGTCCTGGTTTACCGTGCTAGCCGATGGCACCAGCGAGTTCGGGGATGTCGAGTGGGAGGACACGAGCCGCTGCCGATGTAGCAATGACGAGTGCTCCTGGGAGGGCACGGTGGGGGAGGCGCGGCGATGAAGCTCCTGCCGAACACCTGGTACCTCGATCCCGACACGAGCGCCCGGTTCAAGGTCCTCGGCGTCCGCAAGGACACGGTGGACGTGCTGGACGAGCCGGGGAACCGACGCATCTTCAACCGGATCATCTGCGAAGGAAGTCTCAAGACGGATCGACCCTCGATTCGTCAGAAAGGGAAAGGCTGAGCCATGGAGAAGTTGGCCGAAGCCCTTGAGCGGATCGCCGCGAAACTGGGCGTCACCGTGCAGTATCTCTGGCCGAAGGTGGTTCTGGTGGAGTGGGTTCAGTCGTTGATTGCGCTATTGGTCTCGATCGCTGCCTTGGCAATCGGACTCGGCATGTTTCCGCGTGCTATCCGAAACCTCGTGGCCCTCATCAAGACCAATCCGGAGGATGAAGACCTGGCGCTGCCGATCATCAAAGTGATCGTGTTTGCCATCTTCCTCTTTGCCGGAGTAGTTAGCGCCAGCGGCGGGTGGTATCTCTGGATCAGCGCCCTGATTTCCCCAGAAGGAACCCTGGTGCTCCGAGCTCTTGGCAAGTAAGCGCCTGTTGGCGCAGAAAGGAGCACCCCATGGAGGAACGGGAAAATCGCTTGTGGGTGGTGACAATCGTCGTGCTGGCAGTACTCGTCCTCGCTGAGATCGCGCTGGCTCAGGCCCCACCTGGCAGTCCGATGAATCCGTTGCGGTGTCGGCCCGATGCCTTTGGGGCGCTGCGGTGCGAGGCCGACCTGGTCCCGAGTCCGAATCCCCGTCCGCCCACGACAAAGTGGGGCGACCGCCCGCCGACGACAGGATGGGGCAATGGGCAAGGCCCGGCGCCTGGGACCCCGCTGAATCCGATTCGGTGCCGTCCCACGTGGGGTGGCGGCACGGAGTGCTCCTCGGACTTCTGAGGAGCGGTGGTTCACCCTCTCACACCTGGAGGAGCCTATGCGTCTGTTCGAACTCCCAACCCTTCCGAAGCGGGCCGGCAAGGCAGTGCTCCTGTTTGAGGGGTCCGGCCAGCCGGTGCGCAACGGCAAGGAGATTGTCCTTCCCACCCACCCGGAAGGGGAGTGGTTCCCGCTGAAAGACGGCACGCAATTCCTGTTCCGTCCAGTAGGATACAGCACGGTCTGGTTCGGCGGGACGGACGAGAACCCGTTCCTGGTCATCCTTCGGACTGAGCCCTTTACCACCTTTGCCCGACAGGGCGAGGAGGGATTCTACAAGTACCTCGCCCCGTCATCGCCCCTGCCCGACGCACAGCTCGCCACGCGACAGGGTGACATCTTTGCCTTTCGGTTGCCGTGGACGTGGAAGGACCTGGCCGCACGGACGTGCATCTGTGGGCACAAGATCGAACCGATCAAGGAAAATGGCGTGACTGTGTTTGGCACGCGCCACGTCCTGGAAGGGCTCCGGGGCCAGACGCCTGGACAGTCCTTCATCGGGTCGGGGCGGCTCGTCGCCCCGGATCACTCCCCCGTGGACCTGGGCGACACGCCGCATGTCTTCGCCCAGACCCGAGGGCTCTACAACCCGCAACAGGCCGACTAGAGTTACCTACGCCGACGCTCGGCAGAAAGGAATAGGTTGCGCTATGCAGACGCAACAGGATCATTCCGTTCGGATCGTGGCCCTGGTGAACCTTCAGGCGATGTGTGAGTCCCTCTCCGGGGTGAGCCACCGTTTCTGGGTGGAGAAGGTGACCCGCTCCCGAGTGTGGGTCGGGTACTCCAACCCGGACGAGCACGGGGCGGAGCATCCGATGTATGCCGTCTATCCGGCCTTCCCCTCCCTCTGGCCCGAGGACCAGGAGAATCCTCGGGTCGTGCTCGACGCCATGCGGATCGTGAACGACCAGTGGGACGGCGAGGGATGGCAGGCGTTCATGCCGCTGCATGAGTGCCCGGTCCTGTTTCGAGATCTTGATGGCCACTGGACCTTGACGGCACGGAACGTGGGACGCTCCGATGAGGTACGCGCATGACAAAGAATGAGTTTTTGGAGGAGCTCCCCTGATGCTGACGCGCGTGGTCTCGGGAGGCCAGACGGGGGTGGACCAAGCGGCCCTTCGAGCCGCCAAGCGAGCCGGGCTGGCGACGGGCGGGTGGCTACCCTTCGGCTGTCGAACCCTCGACGGGCTCGACCGGAGGCTGCTCAACACCTATGGGATGACGGAGCATCCGAGGCGGTCCTATCGAGACCGGACCTTCGCCAACGTGCGGGACTCGGACGGCACGCTGCGCATTGCGGAAACCTTTTCCAGTCTGGGGGAACGATGCACCCTCAATGCGATCCGCTACTACCGGAAGCCATTCCTCGATCTCCACCTCGTCTGTCTGACGCCTCGGGTCTGGTCCTGCTCCGTGGCCCCCGAGGCCGTGCTGGTCTGGCTCCAGAATCCGGCCCACGCGATTGAGACCCTGAACGTCGCCGGAAACTCGGAGCAGACCGCACCCGGCATCGGCGCCCATGCGGAGGACCTGTTGTTCTTCCTCTTCCAAACCATTCGTGACGAAAGGAGTCCCTGATGGCCACCACGATGTTCAAGCGGCGGGAGTTGCGGGTGAGTGCGCGAGCGACTCGTGCTCCTCGGGCGGAGGAGATTCGGCTCAGTCTGCCCGGGCAGAAAGCAGTGCGCGAGCGAGAGCAGATCCTCAGTCTCGTGCAAGCCGAGTTCGGGCTGTCCTACACGAAACGGGAGATCGCCCGGAAGATCCTCCAGACCGCCCCCACGAGGGGGCGAAACAGGTGGGGCTGGGTCGACTACGACGTTCGGCTGGCCCGAACGCCCCTGGAGCAGTTCGCCAAACCGATTCCGGACGCCGCGCTGCTCAAGTACCAGGCGGCCAAGGAGTCCGGCCACTTCGAGTCGTTTGAGGTCGGCGAGATCAAGCGAGCGCGACGGCCCGTCCGTGACCCGTGGCTCCTCGGCAAGGTCCGAGGCCTGGACGCCTACGTGGTCCTCGCATACTGGGAGTAACACCTTCCCCGGTGGGGAGAAGCGGGGTCGTGACGTTGCGTGGTCCGGTCCAGTCCATTCACGCACGGCCCTAGCCCCCGCCGGGGATTTACGTTACGTAAACCCCGCTCCGTCAGGAGCAGAAAGGAGGGCCGCATGCGCCCGACCACGCGACAGCGACATCGGAAGGCGTTCGAACTCGCCCTGTTCCTGCTCTCCTGTGCGCCCAAGTCTCTGCGACGCTGCGTCGTCTGCAAGCAGGACCTGCTCCACTACCTGCGGACGCAGGGGCGAGGGAAACTCCGGGTCTCGATCCACCATCCTCGGGAGGATCGGACCCCGCAGTGCCGGAAAGAGTGGCCGCTGTGTGGGCACCAGAAACGGCTGGCCCACGAGGCGTGTCATCGAGGACACCACAACAGAAGGAGGTGACGGATGCCCCCGGACATCTTGGTTCACCACGATGGGAGTGTAAGTCTCGTGCTGCTGCAGACTGAGGTCGCCTGGCAGTGGGCCACGGAGCATGTGCAGCTCGACGAAGCCCAGTGGCTCGGTGAAGCCCTCGTGGTGGAACCCCGGTCTCTTGGCCCGTTGCTGGAGGGGATGCAGGCGGATGGGCTCACGGTCCGGATCGACGGTGGGTGATCCACAACCCGATGATCTACTGCCCGAAGTGCGGAAGCCAGACCGTGTATGTCGATCCCCAGGTCTGGCATACGACCGAGGGCCGTGTCTGTCGGATCGCCTGCTGGAATTGCGGAGATGATACCTATGGCGAACTGACCGGAGCTGGACGGTTCATCCCATCCCGGTGGGAGGGGACCCCGGGCACGAAGCCCTTCAAGGTGACGGCACGAAGCGCGTAGCCGCGCAGAGGAGAGCCCCGGATGGGCGAAGCCACCGAGCAGGCTGGAGACCAAACGTCGGAAGTTTGTGATTGGTGCGAAAGACCGATCGTAGGATCCTATGTCCGTATCACGGAGCACTTCGATAAACCGCAGGTGCTCGAGAGCCCCGGGGATTTGGAGCATATCTTCTGCTCTCATTCCCATGTGCTCTTGTGGGTGCAACAAGTCCTCGCCGACCTGGCTCGGGAGGAGGAACGCGAGTCCCCCGGCTCCGGATAGGAGCAGAAAGGAGACACTCGTATGAAGCAGGTGCTCCGGTTGGATGCGAACGATCTCATCCAGTTGCAGCATGGGGAGGAGCTGACGCTGGAGTTCGGCGATGGGAAGGAGGTGTTGCTCTCCCTGGAGCAGGGAGGTCCCACAGGGCGAGGGAGGAGACGAGAGTACCAACGCACATGGGCACGGCAGAAGCGCAAGCGGAACTACCAGCGCGAGTACGTAGGGCGCAAGACCATTCAGGAGAAGGTTGCGAAAGGCACCTTGTATCGCTGCCGGGTGTGTCACCGCCCGTGGCCCTCGCTGCAAGGCAAGGTGATGCATGAGCGGCGAGCCCATGGCATAACCGGCCAGTCGATGGAGGGCAAGCGGCGACGGGATCAACTGAATCTGGCCCGCAGTCAGAAGGGCGCGGTCCGCTG
>ERZ1292632.328-Hain-H43-01um-R2-328-length-48952-cov-8_pt1 | contig 48952 bp, 50 predicted proteins | sample MGYA00564407_ERZ1292632 | MGnify/ENA primary metagenome ERZ1292632 (study PRJEB36523, sample SAMEA6512637) | groundwater metagenome | collected 2019-01-08 | study: AquaDiva: Metagenomics assemblies of 32 groundwater samples | reverse complement strand
TATTTGCATATGTTTTGTATCTTAACAGGTTGTCCAGTTTTTGGGGTTAGGTATATTGGTCCTTAAGTGTCTTCGAGATGGAGATGTGTTTATAGATATTGGGTCTTCAAGTGGTACGTATGCACTTCCAGCTGCTATAAAATGCGGAGAGAGTGGCTCAGTAATAGCTGTTGATCCTGATTGCGAGACAGTGGAAGCTTTAGAATATAACGTTAAGCTAAATAAGCTTATCAATGTGATTGTTCTAAAAGTAGCAATGTCAGATAAAGATGGTACTTTAATGTTAAAGGGATATGGACTAAGAGGAGGAGCTCCGAGAATTGCTTCAGATATAACAAGGGCTTTTGAAGGTCGAGAAGTTGAAGTTGAAACAAGAAGTATAGAATCACTTGTTAAAAATGCTGAAGTTAGAGTGCCTGATGTTGTAAAAATTGACGTTGAAGGTCATGGTAAAAAAGTAATTTTAGGGCTTGGAAATGTTAGACCAAAACATATATTTATGGAAATACACCCAACGTTAGGAGAAGACGAAATTGAAATAACTAAACTTCTTAATGGAATGGGCTATAAATTAGTGGGTGAACCAGTGAAAAGGTTTAATGAAGTTCATGTTCACTTTGAACTTAACTCTAACAATTAACCATTTTCTTTTTTGATTAATTTCCAGTGGTATTTATAAAGTGGAATGCCAACAAGAAGCATGGCCACTGATTCTGCAACTTCTCTTTGCCTTTGTCTTTTGTTTTCTCTTTCTTGAATTTTCTTATCTTCCTCAAAATCTACTTGCTTTTGCCCTTCAACTAAAACAGGTCTGGCATATTCATAAGTGTCAGCATCTTTAAAAATGTAAACTTTTATCCCAAGTTGTATTAATCTAATGCAACCAATAACTGTTATAATAAGTCCTATAAAGGAAAAGAGATAAAGATACAAAAGTCTGATACTAAATTTCATATTTTAAGTATAGCACAGTTGCAAAGTGGTTATTGACTTCGGATATAGTATGGAATAAATTAAATTATGACTAGCAACGATTTGATTATTTTTAGAGGGAAAAATATTCGTAGACATTGGGACAAAAAACGAGAAAAATGGTATTTTTCAGTTGTGGATATAATATCTGTTTTAATTGACCAACCGAATTTTACTAAAGCCAGAAAGTATTGGAATAAGCTTTCTGAAAGATTACGTAAAGAAGGTAGTGAGGTGGTGACAAAATGTCACCAATTGAAATTAATGGCATCAGACGGTAAAAGATATATGACAGACGCTGCTGATGTTGAAACATTATTTCGTTTAATTCAATCGGTTCCAAGTCCAAAGGCAGAACCTATTAAATTGTGGCTTGCCAAAGTAGGTAGTGAAAGACTTCAAGATATGGCTGATCCTGAAAAATCTCTTAATCGTGCTCGAGATTATTGGCAAAGAATGGGAAGAAGCGAAAAGTGGATACAACAAAGAATGATGGGGCAAGAAACTAGAAATAAACTAACAGATTATTGGAAAACACACTCAGTAAGTGAGCAATTAGAATATGCAATTTTAACAAATATAATTCATGAGGAATGGAGTGATTTAAGCGTCAAAGGACACAAAAATTTAAAAGGATTGAATAGAGAAAATTTAAGGGATCACATGACCGAGGCAGAGTTAATATTTACAGCTCTTGCTGAATTTTCTACTCGACAGATTGCAGAAAAACTAAATTCAACAGGGTTTATTGAAAACAAAATTCCTGCCCAAAAGGGAGGCAAAATTGCAAAAATTGCACGATCTGAATTAGAAAAGAAAACAGGAAAATCTATAATTTCTGGAACAAATTATCTTAAGAATAGAAAGAGGTTAAATTAATATGGCAAATACAATTACATGTAAAAAATGTGGCAACATAATAGATGTTGGGGAGCAGCTGGCTCATGATATTAAAGAATCTGTTGTTCTTGAGGAACGTAAAAAGGCACAAAACGAAGTAGATGAAGTTAGACGCAAGTTTACACAGGATATGGGAAAGCTTCTTGATGAAATAAAAACACTTCGAGAAAAAGATGAAATGAGAGAGATTGAGATGAAGAAAAAACTTCTTGAAAATGAAAATAAAATTAAAGAAGAATTAAGAATTAAATTAGAGGATGAACACAAACTTAAAGATCTTGAAAACTTCAAGAAAATGCAAGATGTATTAAAAGCCAACGAAGAATTAAAAAGAAAACTAGAACAAGGTTCACAGCAAACGCAAGGTGAGAGCTTGGAATTAACTATTGAAGAGGAACTTAAAAAGGAATTTCCAAGCGATATTATTTCAGAGGTTAAAAAAGGTGTTAGGGGAGCTGATTTGATTCAAGAAGTAATTGATAGATTAAATAGAAGCTGTGGAACAATAATTTGGGAAAGTAAAAATGCCAAGTGGAGTGATGGTTGGGTTGCCAAACTTAAAGAGGATCAAAGACAAGCTAAAGCTGACCTTGCAGTTTTGGTTACTGTTGACTTGCCAAAAGATATTAAAACATATAATTTTAAAAACGGAGTTTGGATATGTAGTCATAATTTTTTTATACCACTTGCGATTGCTTTGAGGTTTAACTTGATTAACATTTATTTCGAAAAACAAAATGCAGTTGGCGTTGATGAAAAAATGAAAGTTCTCTATGAATATTTAACAGGCAATGAATTCAAACATAGAGTTGAGGGAATTGTTGAGGCTTTTGGAACACTTCAAGATGACATAGAAAGAGAGAAAAGATGGTTTAGTAGTAAATGGGCAAGGCAAGAAAAAGAAATAAGACGTGTAATTGATCACACTCATGGAATGTATGGGGATTTACAGGGTGTTACAGGCAGGGCGTTACCTGAAATTAAATCATTGGAATTGTCCGAAAGTACGGACTGAATTCAATTTGAGCGGGTAACGGTAATCGAAACCGTATCTACTCCTTGGGAAGGAGTCATTCTACCACTAAACTATACCCGCAATAATATTATTATATCAAATTCCTCTTGTGTAAATAACTTATCTATCCTATAATATAATTCGACCAAGAATAGCACTTGAAAATAGGAGAATATCTGATGATAACAATATTTGAATTGATAGTTTTATTGTTGATTGTTCTACTTTCGTTTAATGTTATTAGACGAACAACTGAAAAGTTTGATATTGGTGAAGATGTCCTTGTTCATCTTGGGGGTAAAAATTACAAACAAGCCAAAATTCTATCACATAAGCGTGGCTCTGTGACAGTGAGATTTCCAGGAGGTGGGACAGCGAGCTTTAATAAACACAAAGTTTACAAACTTCCAACAAAAGACGGAAAAGACAAATAACCAAACTAGTCTTGGTCGGCTAATTTCTTGCCCTAGTCTTGTTACTTTGGAATTGTTAGTATGTTTCCAACGTGTATGAGATTAGGGTGAGAAAGGTTATTTTCTTTTGCAATTTTTGTCCATTGATAACCATCCCCATAACTTCTAACTGCTATTGTCCAAAGTGAATCCCCTTTAACTACCTCATATTTATCAGTTGTAATTGGATCAGATTGATCTGCAGTGATTGTTTCAAGATTTGGGATTACAAGTTTTTGTCCTTCTTCAATTATACTAGCATTTGATAATTTATTTTCGGTTGCAATGTCAACCCACTTAAATCCATCTCCGTAATAGCTAACAGCAATGTTCCAAAGACTATCACCTTTTTTGACAGTATATGTTTTATCAGATGTTTCAGTTGAATTTGTTCCACTTAATAACTCATCAGGAATTGAACTTTTTGAATTTTTAAAATAATTGAAAACATAGGAACCAACAATCACTAAAACAATTGCACCAAGAACCATAGAAATTGTAGACTCATTTAACTTAATTGCTTTAAGAATATTTTTTAAATCTAATGATTTTGTTTTTGCTATTTTAATTCACCCCGTTTCCTTCAGGGCAGAAGTTATAGTCAACAATTTAAACTAGAATCACATTGAAGTCAATAGATGATTGTTAGGCGGGATCGACGAGACTCGAACTCGCAACCTCTTCCGTGCAATTAATCTTTAAGTTTCCTCAAAGCTTGGACTATCTCATTCCGCCAGAGGCGGATCAGGTATATAGTCTCTACACATTTATCATTCGACTTCACTCATGACGAGTTGATTGAACAAATTTAGCTCGGGATTACCATTTTAAAGGTTTCCCCGAATTAGCCTGATTTAACATCTAACAATTGCTTGAAAGAGCTGCCACTTTATCGACAGGGAAGCGCTCTAACCAATTGAGCTACGACCCCGCCTAACAATCAATAACTGTATTTTACAATATTTATTTACCAAATGTAATCCTTAGCAAAAATAAGATTTTTTACTTGATTGATTTTAGGTTTTTCTATACGAATTGTTAGTTTTCTCTTTCCCTCAAATATCTCTAATGGAAAATAGCAAAGTTTGTCGATTTTCGGTATATATACAACCAATGCATCAACTTCCGTTGATTTATATTCAAAGTGTTCTTTTGTCCTGTTTTCATAGTCAAGTTTTACAACAATTGCACCTTGGCTATTCGATGATTTACCATTACCGTATTTAACTTGAATTCTAATCAATTTCTGGTTTTTATCTATTATTAAATCATATCGTGAATCATAAAGTGGTCTACTGGGGATATATCCAAGTTCAAATGCTCTTAACTCCGCCTTACTTACAGCTAACTGACCTTTTATGTTTGTTGTAATTACCACAAATAAATAATAATATAAATATATGTCTGGTGCAAGCTATACACCTAAGTTAGATTCTTGTCGACTCCACAAAACTAACTAATCGCTTAGAGGTGTGGAAGGATCAAGATTAAATGACATAGTTTGATAAGGTTCGTATACACCTTTTTGCGTTCTTAGGCTTGTAGCAAAATGTTGTCAACAACCTATTGATTTATCTATCTTTTTTGATAAACTTTCAATAAATGTCAGAGTTATACGGTATTAGAACAGTAGATCAGATGTCTTCATATTTATCTAAGTTAGTATTTCTGTTAGTTCTTGGGGTACTGGTGATGCAAAAGATGTTTCACATTTATTGTCAGAGGTCGAAAATGGCGATTGTGAATTAGTTATAGAAGGTGGCCAACCTATACGAAGAGTTCATTTTATCAACATTTCAATAACTGCAGAATTTGATGGAGAGGTACATAACCTTATTGAAGATAGACAAGTTTTTAATGAAGGAAGATCAAATGAAAGAACCAGAAAAAGACGTGATTTGAATGGGTCAGTTAAAGAAAAAATTCACAGTTCTGAAGATCCGGAAGATGCGGTTGTTAGAGCCATAGAAGAAGAATTGGGCGTTGGTGGAGATATTGATTACGAAAGTGATTATTCGGAGGATATGGACAAAGAATCACCTAGTTTTCCAGGACTCCGTACCCAGTATCGAGCTCATTATTTCAAAGCTGAATTAAAAGGTGATCAGATTCGAAGAGAAAGATATAAAGAAGTACAATCTGACAAAATAACATACTTCGTTTGGGATTAATACAACAATTCTCTAGTAGATGCCAAGAACTGGTATTGAAAATCAAAGGTATTTAGCCTTGATTCTAGGATAGTTTTACATTCCATATTGCTAACTTGCCAATAATTTCTTATGCTATTCAGCAACTGGGTTCCGGGTTAGTCTCGTCGACCCCGTCATGAATTTTAGACAATTTGAATTTTTGTAAATGGATTTTTGAGTAAACTTTCTAACTTCTGTCGAAACTTCATTCCGTCTTCTCCAACAATCTCGCCATTTTCAATAGCAATATAATAGCCGAATATCACGCCATTGTTGTTTCGTTCAATTCGTTTAAATGGGTCATGTTCTATAACTAAGGTTTTCTCGGTAGGTAATATCATGGCAGAGTGGAGCATTCCATCATCAACCACATCAATTTCTCGTACCATGAGGTAATTGTAACCCTATTTTGGCACTATTGCTTAAAAATAGATTATAATTTGATTATGACAAATTTGCAGATTGCAGAATTACTTCGCAATGTAGCTTCCGCTTATCAATATCAAGACCAGAACAAATACAAATTCCAAATAATTGCATATAACCGTGCAGCTGACAGTGTTGAACATGCAACAAGCGAACTTAAGGATCTGTGGGACAATGGAAAACTAGAACAAGTTCCAAGTATAGGTTTAAGTATAAGTAAGCATTTGGATGAAATATTTAGAACTGGTAAATCCACTCATTTTGAGGAACTAATGAAAGATATCCCCAAAGATGCCTTTACATTAATGATACTTCCAAAAGTTGGTTTAAAAACTGCAATGAAAATGATTGCAGAATTACCAAAATCAGAACTTAAACAAAAAATTGATGAAGCAGAAAGAATAATTTCTAAAGTTAAACGTCATCTATTGCCATACGCCGAAAATATTGCTTCTGAGGTCATGGAATGGTTAAAAGAGGGTGGTAATATTGAAAACATTGATACCTTAGGCTCTTTGCGTAGAAAAGCAGCTACAGTAGGGGACATTGATATTGCTGTTGCAACAAATAAACCAGATTTGGTAATAAACAGATTTGTAGATTATCCAAAAAAACAAAAAATTATAGAAAAAGGTACTAAAACAGCTTCAATTCTTCTACCAAATAATGTTCAGGTTGATATTTTAGTTACAGAGCCAAAAGCCTATGGTAATGCATTGCAACACTTTACTGGAAGTAAAAATCACAATATTGCTCTCCGTGAACACTCATTAAAAATGAACTATTCAATGTCAGAACATGGTATTAAAAATATTAAAACTGGAAAAACAATTGGAATAAAAACAGAAGAAGATCTTTATAAACTTTTAGATTTGGATTATATAGAGCCTGAGCTAAGAGAAGGAACTGGTGAAATCAAAGCTGCTGTAAATCATTCCTTACCGAAACTTATTTCTCTCGAAGACGTCAAAGGTGACCTACAAATACACAGTAATTTTGACATTGAAACATCACATGATATTGGTGCGAATTCGATGGAGGAAATCGCAGATAGGGCAAAAGAGCTGGGTTATGAGTATATAGCTTTCACGGAACATAACCCGAGTAAAAAAGGACATAGCCTTGAACGAATAATAGAATTACTCAAAAGAAAAGAAGAATATATCCGTGAAAATAATTGGAGAATAAAAGTCTTCAACTCTCTAGAGATTGATATTAATAAAGATGGGAGTTTGTCAGTTCCAGATGCAGGACTTGAAACATTGGACTTTGCACTAGTTTCAATTCATGGTAGTTTTGACTTACCTCGCGTCGATCAGACGAGACGGGTTCTTAATGCTTTGTCTCATCCAAAGGTTAAAATATTTGCACACCCTACTGCAAGAAAAATTAACGAAAGGGAAAGTGTGGAACTTGACTGGCCAAAAATTTTTGACTTTTGTTTAAAGAACAGTAAATGGATTGAAATAAATGCTGATCCTATGAGACTTGATCTTCCTGATACATTAGTCAGAGATGCTGTGAAACTTGGTGTGAAATTAACACTGGGAACAGATACTCATGAAGTTTCCATGATGGGTAATATGAAATACGGAGTAAACGTTGCAAGGCGTGGCTGGGCAGAGAAAAAAGACATTGTAAACACATTACCGTTAATTGACCTAATTAACCTAATTTCTAATTAACCTAAACTTTTTTAAATTAGGTATTAGTAATTTTTTAGAATAATTAGTACAATTAGAATAATTAGAAATTGAAAGTAGGTGATTAATTTATGAATATAACAATAATTTTAGTGATCGCAGCAGTTTTACTAGTACTTTGGGTGATTTCTGTTTATAACTTTTTTGTATCGAGTAAGGCTAGAATTAAAGCTTCGATTCAAGAAATTGGAAACCAACTTAAAAGACAAGCTGATTTAATTCCTAATTTGGAATCATCTGTAAAAGGTTACTTAAAGCATGAAAAAGGAATTTTAGAAATGCTTTCAGAAGCCCGAAAATTAGTTGCAAAAGGTCAAGACGCATCAAAACAAATTTCAGATGCACTTTCAGGACTTAAAATCGTAGTTGAAAGTAATCCAGAACTTAAAGCAAATACAGTAGTTTCTGATTTAATGGGAGAACTTAGGGATACTTCTGACAAAGTAATGTATGCAAGAAGACTTATGATTGACTTGACTGCCGACTATAATGTCAAAAGAGTATCAGTCCCAAGTAATCTTGTTGCAAACATGTTTAGTTTCACTGAATTAAAAGGCTTAGAAACTGCAGAAACAGGTGAACACTTAGTAGTAAGTGCTACTGAAATGAAAAGTCCAAAAGTGAATCTTTAAAAAGTGATATAATATCTTTATGTCAAAAACAGATTTAAAAGCTATTGTATGGCAAGAAGAGAGTTGGTTTGTGGCCAAAGCTCTTGGTTTGGAAGTTGCCAGTCAAGGTAAAACGAGAAAAGAAGCTGTAAAAAATTTGCAAGAAGCAGTTGATTTATTACTAGAAGATGAGAATTTGAAAATCTCAAATTACTTTGTACCAAGCGATCCTCAAATAAGTGCTATCTATGCCTAAATTATATTCTTCAAGAGAAACAGTAAAAGCATTTAAAAGAGCAAAGTTTAACGAAGTGTCTCAAAAAGGAAGTCACCTTAAGATGAAAGGGTTTTGGAATGGTAAAATTCAAACAGTGATTATTCCAATGCATAAACAAATTGCATTTGGGACTTTTCAAAGTATTTTAAATCAATCTGGAATGAGTAAGCTAGAATTCGAACAATTTTTAAAATAAAATAATTAATTATGGAAATAAAACATAGTGATGAGTTCAATATATTGCCTTGGGAGAATCCTGCTGAATTTTACGATAAAACAATTAAAGATGGTGAGCAACACTATGCTAAATTTGAACGTTACGGCATTTTTGTAATAAATGATCAAGATTTTAGAACTGGTGATGGCTCTCGGGTATATATATTTACACCAGATAAAGACGCAATAAACACAGTTGAAAAAGTTATTAGTACTCTTCAAAATTCTGACGTTGAGTTTAGAGATAAAACCATAAATGCAGGATTAGCAAAAATTGAAGATCAAAGTTTTCCATTGCCTAGTTTTCAGTCGTATAAATGTGAAGCAATAAAAGTGCAAGGACCGAATGAATTGTTAGTTGATATAATAAGTGAGTTACAAAATTTGCAACTTCTTCCAGAACATTTAGAAAATTGGTTACCTATTAAAATAGAAGAATGAAAAATATATATGAGGTTCAGCAAAGTAACAAGATAAAAAGTAGTTTTATTACTGTTTTATTTTTTGTATTTTCTGTTGCAACAATTTTTGTTTTGGCAAATGCCTTTGGATACTACAATGGTTATCAAACAGGAGGCCTTGGTTATGTTGGGATTGCCCTAATTGTTTCTGGAATATCTACCTTTATCAGTTATTACTATTCAGATAAAATTGTTCTAAGCATATCTGGCGCAAGACTTGCAAATTCAAAAGAAGACAAACTTTTTACTTCAGTTGCCGATAATTTATGTATTGGAGCAGGGCTTCCAAGACCAAAACTTTATGTAATTGAAGATTCTGCACCTAATGCTTTTGCAACAGGCAGGGATCCAGAACATGCTGTGATTTGTGTTACAACTGGGTTACTAGACAAATTAAATCGCACAGAGCTCGAAGGAGTAATTGCTCATGAACTTATACATGTCAAAAATTATGATATTCGCTTAATGTCCTTAGTTTCTGTTATGGTTGGTTTAATTGCCCTCCTTGCCGATTGGTTTTTTAGAATGAGTTTTCGCGGGAGAAGCGACAGAGATGATAAAGGTGGAATTGGAGCAGTTATCATGGTTTTGGGAATTGTGTTTGCGCTTCTCTCGCCAATAATTGCACAGCTTATTCAACTTGCGATTTCAAGAAGGCGTGAATTCATGGCTGATGCTGGTGCAGTTACTGTAACAAGGCAACCACCGGGACTAATAGAAGCATTAAAAAAGATATCAGCAGACCATGAACCACTTGAAGCTGCAAACAAAGCAACAGCACATCTTTACATCGCAAACCCATTTAAGGACAAAACAAAATCCCAAGTTTCTTGGTTTGCAGGATTATTCAACACACATCCCCCAATTACTGAAAGAATTGCAACTCTTCAAAAAATGAGTTAGTTGAAGTAATATTAATAGACATGTATAAGTTAAAGTCTCCAAATAAACATTTTGAGGAAATTAAAAGAAATGATGAAAATGGTATTGAGTACTGGGAAGCAAGGGAATTAGTTAAAGTATTGGGATATAAAGAGTGGAGGAAATTCGCGCTAGTAATTGGGAAAGCTAAAGTATCCTGTAGTAAAAGTAATCAAAAAATTGATGAACATTTTGTCGGCATCGACAAAATGATAAAAATCGCACCTAATCGGTTTAATCAAGCATCAAGGAAAATTGCCGACTTTAAACTTTCAAGATACGCCTGCTATCTTATAGCTCAAAACGGTGATCCTAGGAAAAAAGAAATTTCTAACGCACAGACTTACTTTGCATATCAAACTAGAAAGCAGGAGATATTTCAAGGCCTAAATGATATAGAACAAAGGCTCTTTTTAAGAGGAAAAATTAAAGTTCACAATAAAGAATTAAATTCAACAGCACAAAACGCTGGAGTTAAAAACTTTGGTAAATTTCATGATGCTGGATATTTAGGATTATATGGAATGCATAAAAAGACTCTTCAAAAGAAAAAAGGTATTGGAAAAGATGATGTGCTAGATAGGGCAGGAGCAACAGAACTTGCGGCGAATTTATTTAGAATTACTCAAACTGACGATAAAATTAGAAATGAAAAAATAAAAGGGGAAGGTCATGCAACATTTGCGCATATGGTGGTTGGACATAAAGTGAGAAAAACTATCAAAGAAATTGGTGGTACAATGCCTGAGGATCTCCCAATTGAACCAGATATTAAAAAGATTAAAATTGGAAAGAATAAGCGAAGCTTGACACTTCGTGGTAAATTATTAAAATAATATGGCGAAGTTAACCAAAAAACAAGTTTTGCATGTTGCTGAGCTTTCAAACCTTACCTTAACTGATAGCGAAATAAAAAAACTTACCCCACAGCTTGATAAAATAATTGACTTCGTCGCGAAACTTTCTGAAGTTGATACAGATGGAGTTGAACCAACTTCTCAGACAACTGGATTAACCAACATATTGAAGGAGGACATCGTCAAGAGTGATGAATCTTTAAGTCAGGACGAAGCACTTTCTGCAACAGATGATCAGAACGGATATTTTAAAGTCCCATCAATACTTACAAATCGATCAGATGATTAATACACCACTTACAATTAAAGAAACACAGGATGGACTAAAATCCAAAAAGTTTTCTGCAGTAGAACTTGTTGATTCGTATCTTGCCCAAATTAAAAAATATAACTCTGAATATAATATATTTTTAACTGTTACTGAAGAGCTTGCATACAAAAAAGCAAAAGAACTTGACCAAATAGGCAATTTTTCAGGTCCTCTTTCTGGAGTAGTAACTGCATACAAAGATATTTTTTTGACAAAAGGCGTTAGAACAACCGCTGCTTCTAAAATACTTGATAACTATATTCCTCAATATTCTGCTACAACGGTTAAAAAGATAGAACAAGCAGGAGGAATAATAATAGGTAAGACTAACTGTGATGCATTTGCTCACGGCGCATCTGGTGAAAACTCTGACTATGGAGCAACCTTTAATCCTTGGAACAAAGAATATGTAACGGGGGGTTCTTCAAGTGGCTCTGCAGGGGCGGTCTCTGCTAACATGTCGCTTGTTTCATTAGGAAGTGATACAGGTGGATCAACAAGGCAACCTGCAAATTTTTGTAATCTTGTAGGTTTAAAACCAACCTATGGCGCAATATCTAGGTATGGTGTTATAGCTATGTCTTCGTCACTAGACACTGTTGGTTCCCTTGCTCACACAGTCGATGACATCGAAATAATGTACGACGTATTAAAAGGAGAGGATGGATTAGACGGAAACGTGGTAAACCCTAAACCCCAAACCCTAAACCCTAAACCTCGCCTTGGGATTGCAAAAGAGTACTTCATAGAGGGACTTGATTCTGAAGTAGAAAAAATGATTGATAGCGTCAAAAAAACATATGAAAAAATTGGAATTGAAGTAGTTGAGCTTTCACTTCCGCATACTAAATACATGGTACCTGTTTATTATATTGTCATGCCTGCTGAGGTCTCAAGTAATTTAGGTAAGTTTGACGGCATTAGATATGGAAATGATAGAAGCGCATTTGGTGAAGAAGCAAAACGAAGAATAATGTTAGGAAGTTATGTATTATCAGCAGGTTACTATGATGCTTACTTTGAAAAAGCAATGAAAGTAAGAACAAAAATTGTTGGTGATTTTAATGAAGCGTTTAAAACTGTAGATGCAATCATCTCACCAGTCTCGCCAACACCAGCCTTTAAATTAGGCGAAAATACTAATGATCCATTAAAAATGTATTTGGAAGATGTATACACGACTACCGCAAATTTAGTTGGAATTCCAGCACTTGCCTTGCCCTCAACTTTTAGTAAATCGGGGCTTCCAATTGGTTTTCAATTAATGGGTCCGAGATTCTCTGAATATAACCTTTTTGAGCTAGGAAAGAAATATCACAAAGAAATAGATTACAAACCAAAAACAGCTTTCTAACATGCAAAAATATATAACAATAATTGGATTAGAAATTCATATTGAACCAAATACAAAATCAAAAATGTTTTGTAGTTGTTCGCAGAATCATTTTGGTGCAAAACCAAATACACAAACTTGTCCAATTTGTTTAGGACTCCCTGGAGCACTTCCAATTGCAAACAAAGAAGCAATAAATAAAACAATTAAGTTAGGCCTTGCGCTTGGATCAAAGATTTTTGAAAAGTCATATTTTTATAGAAAGCATTATTTCTATCCAGACCTTCCAAAAAGTTTTCAAACTAGCCAGAAAGATAATCCATTCTGCGTAGGCGGAGAGTTGCTTGGAAAACAAATAAATCATATTCACTTGGAAGAAGATGCTGGAAAATTAATTCACTCAGATAACACCTCACTGGTTGATTTTAATCGTTCAGGTTGTGCATTAATAGAAATAGTTACTGAACCAGTGTTTCATTCTGTGGAAGAAGTTATAAGTTTTACTAAAGAACTTCAATTAATTGCAAAGTACTTAGATATTAGTTCTGCAGATATGGAAAAGGGAACGATGAGATTGGAAGCGAACATCTCATTGGCAAATTCTAAATCCCAAACTCTAAACTCTAAACTTCCCAATTACAAAGTTGAACTTAAAAATATAAACAGCTTTAAATTTTTAGAAAAGGCACTAAATGCTGAGATAGAAAGGCAAACAAAAGCTCTAGATAGTAATGAAAAGTTGGTACAAGAGACAAGAGGCTACGATGAAAAGACAAAAGCTACTTTCTCTCAAAGAACAAAAGCAGATTCAGACGATTACAGATATTTTCCTGAGGCAGATCTGCCTCCGATTCACATCGGAGAATTATCAATTTCCAATTTCCAATTTTCAATACTAGAATTACCAGCGAAAAAACGATTACGGTTTGAAAAAGAATTTAAACTTTCAAAAGATTATATTGAGATTCTAGTTTCTGATTTGGAGAGGGCAAATTATTTTGAAGAATGCGTTAAACAATCCAGCAATTTAGCAATGAAGCCTTCTGTAAAGTTAATCGCTGATCTCATGATCAACAAAAATTTAGATAAAGAATTCCCTGAACCAGCAGGACTTGTTGCCAAGCTATATGCCTTAAGCCATAGAGAATATGCTGAAAATAACACAACTGAAAACGCAGTAAAACAGGTTTTGTCTGAAAATCCAGAAGTTGTAATAAGTTACAAAAATGGAAAAGGTCAGATAATTGGATTTTTAATCGGTCAAGTTCAAAAGTTGTTAAAGGGTAAGGGTGATCCAAAATTAATTAATTCAAAATTGGTTGAAAAATTAAGAGAGGAGAATTTTTAATTTGCGTATCTTATAGTTGCGTATATAATGACACATATGAAGGAATGTAGTGCATTAATACCACCAAGTGATAATACAAGAAGAGGTCTTGGTTATTCTAAAATAGGTAAGGAAAGTGTTGTTGATATTTCATTGGTCCATAGTTTTGGTCCTTTGCTAAAGAATGAAATTATTAACGAGGCAGCTTATAGTTTGGGGCTTACATATGATGATGTTGTAGCAAAACTAGAACAGGGTGAAACTGTAAAATGGGTTCCTAAAAAAACAATATAATTATTCTATTGATTAAACCTTAATATAACACTAATATGTTGATTAATGTCTAAATTTGTACATCTTCATAATCACACAGAATATTCACTTCTTGATGGGCTTTCTCGTATAAAAAAACTTTTTGCCCATGTCAAAGAAAATGACATGGACGCAATAGCCATTACTGACCATGGTGCAATGTATGGGGCAGTTGAATTTTTTAAGGAAGGCAAAAAACAGGAAATAAAACCAATCATCGGACTTGAAGGTTATGTAACTCGCGATATGAATACCAAAGTTAAAGATAACTTTCATATTACACTTCTGGCTAAAGATCTCGTAGGTTATAAAAATTTAATGGAATTATCATCAATTGCCCATTTGGAAGGTTATTATTATAAGCCTCGTTTTAGTAAAGAAATATTAAAAGATCATAGCCAAGGATTAATTTGTTTTTCAGGTTGTCCTGCTGCCGAGATTCCCCAGTATTTAATTGATGAAAATTATGTTGAGGCTAAAAAACTAACTCAGTGGTATGTGGATATTTTTAAAGAAGATTTTTATCTTGAAATCCAAAGGCATCACTATGACAAAATATTGCCAACTATTACTGATACTGAGCTTAGAGCAACTCTTTCCAAAATTGATACTGAAAACAAAAAAGTAGAAAATGGAGTAATTAAACTCTCTCGTGATTTAGGTATCCCTCTTGTTGCAACAAATGACTGCCACTACATTAAAAAAGAGGACGCTCCAGCACAAGATGCACTGCTTTGTATTGCTACTGGTAAAAATGTGACAGACATCAAACGAATGCGTTATATTGATAATCCTGACTTTTTTGTCAAAAGTCCTGATGAAATGGCTGAGGTTTTTCAAGATCTACCTGATGCTATCAATAATACGGTTGAGATTGCAGAAAAGTGCAACTTGGAACTTGAATTAGGAAAATCATTTTATCCTCAAATTGATTTACCACAAGGGAAAACGGCAGAAGAAACTTTAAAAGATTTGGCACATCAAAGAATTACAAATCGATACGAAAAAGTTACGGATGAGGTATTAAAACGCTTAAATTATGAACTAGAAATTATTTGTAATAAAGGTTATGCATCCTATTTTTTGATACTTGCTGATCTCACTAGTTGGTGTGATCAAAATGGTATTATTACCAACACCAGAGGTTCAGCTGCAGGCTCAGTCGCATCATATGTAATGGGTATTACAACTGTCGATCCACTAAGATATGCGCTACCTTTTGAACGTTTTTTAAACCCACTTCGTCCTAGTTCTCCAGATATTGATTTAGATATTTCTGACGATCGACGAGAAGACTTGATTGCATATATTGTTTCAAAATATGGCAAAGAAAAAGTGGCTCAAATTTGTACTTTTGGTAGAATGCTTGCAAAAGCTGCAGTTCGGGATGTTGCAAGAGTTTTGGGTTACCCATATGCAACTGGTGACAAGATTGCAAAACTGATTCCTGAGGGCTCTCAAGGTTTTCCAATGTCAATTGATAGAGCACTTGAAGAAACTTCAGACTTAAAGTCTTTGTATGATAGTGACTCTGATACAAAAAAAATAATAGATTTAGCAAAATCAATTGAAGGGAATGCAAGACATTTATCAGTACACGCTGCAGGCGTTGTAGTATCACCTACTAAAATAACTGATTTTACCCCTATACAGATGGAGCCGAAGGGAGGAAAAGTCATAACTCAATACGAAATGCACTCCATTGCAGATGAATATGGTGGTGTTGGTTTGGTTAAAATTGATGTTCTTGGAATTAGAAATCTTTCAATACTTGGGAAAGCTCGTGAATTAGCCGAAAAAGTAAATAATATTAAGATTGATTTTATAAAAATTCCTGTTGATGACAAAAAGACATTTGAAATGTTAGCACGCGGTGAAACCATGGGAACTTTTCAATTATCTGGTTCGGGCATGACTAAATGGCTAAAAGAATTAAAACCAACTAGAGTTGAGGATTTAATGATTATGGTTGCATTATATAGGCCTGGTCCTATGGCAAATATCCCAGAGTATATTGCTCGGAAAAACAGGAAACATAAAGTTACCTACATGCATCCAAAGATGGCAGATTTTTTGGATAAGTCATACGGAATTTTAGTTTATCAGGAGGATATTATGTTTACTGGTATGGCTTTAGCTGGTTATAACTGGGAAACAATTGATAAATTAAGAAAAGCTATTGGTAAAAAATTACCAAAAGAAATGGCAGAACAGCATATCGTTTTTGTAGATGGGTGTATTAGTAACTCACAAATGACTAAAGAAGAAGCTGAAAAAATGTGGGATCTTTTTGTTCCTTTTCAAGGATATGGGTTTAATAAAGCCCATGCTGCCTCATATGGAATGGTTGCTTACTACACCTCATATATGAAGGCTAACTATCCAGTTGAGTATATGAATGCACTTCTTTCGGCAGAAAGTTCTGACTCTGAAAAAGTTAGCCAAGCAGTACATGAATGTAGAAGGATGGGAATTAAAGTCTTGGTTCCTGATGTCAATGAATCAGATCTAGACTTTTCAATTTCTAGTGATGAAGAATCAATTGAGGGTAAAGCAATTCGTTTTGGTCTTTCTGCTATAAAAAATGTTGGCAAGATTGCAATTGAAATTATTCTTGAGGCAAGAAAAACAGGTCCGTTTCTAACTTTTATGGATTTTGTAAATCGGGTTGATGGTAGAAAAGTAAACAAAAGAGTTTTGGAAAGTTTGATTAAAGTTGGAGCAATGGATAAGTTTGGCAAAAGAACAGCACTATTAAGTGCAATTGATATAGTTAAAGCCAAACTTTCGAAATCAAAAGATAATAATGGACAATCAGGACTGTTTTCTGAAGAAGACGAATCAAAAATTTCAGCTTTTGTGTCAGACAGCAATATAATTGACAATTCAATTGATGATTTTAGTGATGAAGAGAGAGAGAATTTTGAGAGAGAACTACTTGGTTTTTCTATCTCTGCAAAACCAATTACAGAACTACTTGATCCTATACAAGATCAAATAACACATACTGTTTCAGAACTTGATCCAAATGCAGATGATCAAAAAGGAAAACTTGTTAAGATTGGGGTAGCAATTAAAGAAGTTCGGGTAATTTTAACTAAAAGAAATAATTCAGAAATGGCATTTGTTAGAGCTGAGGATACAACAGGTATGGTAGATATGGTTATTTCCCCCAAACTTTATCAAGATGTTAAAAATTTACTTTTAGACGGAAAAGTTGCAATTGTTACAGGAAAAGTAGATTTACGAGACGATGAAATATCATTCTTAGCTGAAAGTATGGTTGAAGTTAAACATGACGATAGTCACCATATAACTATTCCTGTAGGAACACCAAAAGAAAATCTATTAGAACTTAAAAAATTATTTGATGATAATTTAGGGAACGATAAAGTTACATTAGATTTTGAACCAGACCCTGTAAAATTTGAGTTAAGTAAAAAGATTCTAGCTAAACAAAAAGTTGTGTGGAGTGAAGAATTGGAAAGAGAAATTCAAAAAGTGTTACAATGAGCGTATGGGAATAACAAATTTAAGAGTTAGTATCGCAAATCCTGAAAATCCGCGAAAATCTGAAAATGTTTATTTTATGGTTGACTCAGGAGCCGTTTATTCTGTAGTTGATAGCGTGATCTTAAAAAAGCTTGGAATAAAACCTATGTCTGAGAAAGAGTTTTCATTGGCAAATGGAGACCTAATAAAGCGTAAAATGGGTGGAGCGTTGTATCAATATGGTGAGGAAAAAGGTCATGCTCCTGTTATTTTTGGAGAAAAGGGAGATAGTAATTTATTAGGCGCTGTAACACTTGAATCAATGGGCTTGGTTTTAGATCCAATTAAAAGAAGACTCCTCAGTTTACCAATGATTTTAGGTGGACTTAAAAATAAATGAAGTTCCGCTTTTCAGCCAGACATTTTTGATATATAATACCCATATGGCATTAAGAATTAAGCACAACAATATTGAATTTGGTGTTGGAGATAGAATCAAAGTTTACCAAAGAATTAAAGAAGGCGGATCCTCCCCTGGCGAGACAAGTAAAACTCGTGTAGCCTTTTTTGAGGGTATGGTATTAGGTATCAAAGGTGAAGGAGACAGAAAAACATTCACGGTCAGAAGAGTTGGAGAAGCGGGAATTGGAATTGAAAGAATATTCCCAATTTCATTACCTACAATTGAAAAAATTGAAGTTATTAAAAAAGGAACAAGAGGTGTAAAACAAGCAAAACTTTATTACACCAGAGAGAAATCAACAAGAGAAATTGATAAAATCTATTCAAGATCAAAAAGAAGAGAATTATCAAAAAATCAAGTTGTAAAAGACAAACCCGCCTCTGCAAAGCAGAGCCGAGGTAAAAAAACTTCTAAATCTAAGACTAAGTAATTCTGTTATACTGACTTCATATGAAATACAAGCTACGCTTATGATCATTTTAGGAATAGACCCTGGGACGGCGACTACTGGATTTGGTTGTATTGAAGTAACTGACATATCAGCAATAACAGGCAAAGGACTTCAAGTTATAGAATGGGGTTTAATCGAAACAAATAAAGAACTTCTTAAAGAAGAGCGCTTAGAAATTATTTTTGAAAAGACCTTAAAGCTTATAGAAAAATTTAATCCAGATGTTTTTGTGTTTGAAAAAGTATTCTTTGCCAGTAACGCCAAAACTGTAATTGCAGTTGGTCAAGCTCAAGGAGTTATGCTTCTTGCTGCTCGTAAACTTAATATATTTGTTGCTGAATATGCCCCTGGAACTATAAAGAAATTAATTACAGGTAGCGGTAGAGCTAATAAAAAAGAGGTGCAAATTCATGTCAGAAAAATATTAGGTAAAAAAATAAAAAGTGAAAAAGGTAAAAAAACACATTTTGACAACGCAGCTGATGCACTTGCAATTGCCATGACTCATGCAATCAAGACCAGAGAATCAGAATACTCAGAAAACTCGGAGAATCCGAAAATCTGATTGTCAGAACTCTGACCTTCTGAATAATCTGAGTTTTCCGGTTATCTGATAGTTATGTTTAAAATTGGTAAAGTTATAAATTACTACGAAAATATTGGGGTGACTGTTGTCGAATTGACTGGCAACTTGGCTGCTGGTGACACAATTAAAATTTACAAAGATGGGGAAGAAATATTAGAGCAGAAAATTAACGAAATACTTCTAAATCAAAAAAGTGTAGCTTCAGCAGTGAGATGCGATGTGATAGCATTACACTTAAATGCTAAAGTTAAAAAAGAAAGCGAAGTCTACAAAGTCAGTGTCTTGGGAGCTAGATCCTGAAATTGAAAAAAGAGCACAACAACTAATTAAAACTCTAGAACTTGAATGGCTTTCGTATGGCAGAATTTTTTACTACAGATCACATGACTCAAAGGCTCGTGCCTATGCCAGAACATGGGGATTGCCAAAACTTTGGCAAAGAACACTAGGAGTTGAACCTGCTTATATTGTTGAAGTTATTTCAGAACACTTTGATAAATTAAGCGAGCGTGAACAGGATAAAGTATTACTTCATGAATTAACTCATATACCCCACAATTTCTCAGGAGCACTAGTTCCTCACACAAGACACAAAAAAGGGAGTTTTCATGATAAATTAGATATATTAGTTGAAAAATATTTTGCTAGCAAAAATATATGAAGATCATAGTACTTCACGGTAATGATACCGAAAAAAGTTACGCAAGGCTTACTAAATTTATCGATGAAGCCAAGAAGCGTCAGTGGCAAGTAACTGACTACAGTCTACAGGAAGTAGAAAACCAGTCACTTTTTGACGAAAATAAATTTTATATATTATATGACTACAAATTGCTAGACAAAAATACTGCTGAGAAACTGAAAAAGTACGCAGGTAATTTGGTTGTCTACCATAATGCAAAAATTCCAGCACCTACACTTAAAAATTTAAATGCAGATAAGGTCGAGTTGTTTGAACTTCCTCAAATGCTTTGGAAATTTTTGGATAATATTACAGTTAAAGGTTTGCATGAAATCACAGAAACACAGCCTATTGAGTATATATTTGCAATGATTGGATGGAAATTAAAACAAAACTATATAAGCAAAGCTTGGCCAGCTTCGCTGGTAAAAGATCCAACAGAAAAAAATGCTAATTTAATAACAGAACTGGCCAAAATTGATGTAAAGTCAAAAACTACTGATGCAAAATTATCAGTATTACTTGATTACTTCATTGCAAAACATCTACAATGAAGTTATAGATGAAACCACTTTCAAGTTTAACTAAAGAAGATGTTAAAGATTTAAAACTTGTTGTTTTTGATGTGGATGGCGTAACAATCAAAAAAGGAACAAATATAGAAGAGATTAAAACCCAGTCAGAAACAAAATTCACAATTAGGACAAACAATTTAACCCCAGAGATGAAAGAAAAACTTCGTGAACTTAAAAAATATTATTTTGTTGCAATTTGTTCAGGACGTAGCTCACTTTATTTAACTGATGTTTTTAATGATCTACTTTGGGACAATTTTGCACTAATTAGTGAAATTGGTATTTTTACTCTCATAAATGGCGAACTTAAGCAAAATAAAAAGTTTGACGAAAGACAGCTTCATAAGATGAAGCTGATAAGAAATGACCTTGCAAAACTGGTTGGAGACAAACCAGAAATGGCTGATTTTGAACTGAAACAGTTTTTAATAACACTTCATGCATCGCACGAATTGCCAGAGGTTGCTGAAATAATGAAAAGGCATGACGTGTCAGAAGAATTTTATTGTCTTTGGAATGGTGAGGCTTTTGATATCGCACCAAAAATTTTAGATAAAGGTCAGTCTATTAAATTTTTGGCCAAAGATTTAGGTATTGGAATCCACCAAACAATAGCCTCTGGAAATGGTGTTAATGACAAATCAATGATTGATGCAGCTGGAATCGGAATCACAACTGATAAAAAATCAGTTGAGGCGGATTATTATACAGAAGGGAACGAAAAACTTGGTGGGTTTGAAATAATAAACAAATTACTAGAACTGTCAAAATGAATTTAAATGAAGATTATTCAAAACTAGATCCTAGTGGGGTTGAAAAAGCTTTGGAAAAATTTCCAGAACAGATATTAAAAACATTTAATCAAGCAATAAATTCTAATATCCCAGAATTAAAATTTGATGCAGTTTTGATCTCTGGGATGGGTGGATCCTCAAATGCTGCAAAAATATTAGAAAGTGTATATGAATCAGATTTTAAAGTGCCATATGATATTGATATCCATAACGATTACGATCTCCCAATATGGTGTGATAACAAAACATTGGTAATTGCAAATTCCTACTCTGGTAACGCAGAGGAAACTTTATCGGGATTAATTGAGGCCAGAAAACGAGGTTGTGTTACTTTAGCAGTCACAACAGGAGGAAAGCTAGCTGATATGATTCGAGGCGGTGAAGTTTTTGGAGTCGTAGTAGACCCAGAATCTACAAATCCTACAGGTTATCCTAAAACTGGTTTAGGCGTTTCATTAGGTGCTTTGTTTGGTGCAATGGTAAAAGTTGGGCTTTTAAAAATTACTTCAGAAGAATTGTCTAAACATTTAGAAGAACTGTTTGAAGTCAGAAAAAAATGGAATGTAAAAGAAATGGCACAAGAATTACATGGTTCAATTCCTGTATTATTTGGAGGTAGACCATTTATTGGAGCGCTCAATGCAGGTCGTAATGCAATGTGCGAAATTTCAAGAAATTTTACAGAATTTTACGATTTTCCTGAAGTCAATCATGTGTTGGTTGAAGCCGTGGGGAAGCCATCATCTGCAATATCTAAAAAGTATCTATTTTTTGAAAGTAATTTTAATCATGAGAGAGTTAAGCTTCGCTATCAAATTACAAAGGATATTTTTACCGAACAAAAACTAAGTACTATGCACTATGTACTAAGTACTTCGAGTGTATTGGCACAATCGCTTGAACTTGCTCACTACTGCGCTTGGCTTGGATTTTATATTTCAATTTTAGATAACTCAGACCCTGGCCCTGAACCTTGGATACTTAAACTTAAATCAGCCCTTTCCCAACAAGTTCATTAAATGTTATATTTAATTAAATGAATTTAACCAAAAGTCAATACAAGACTGCAAGAAGTTTTATGAATGATGTTGCAAAGGGAGTAATGATTGCTGTGATTTTAGGACAAAGTGTTTTATTAAATTCTTCTTTAGAAATTAAAATATATGCGAATATGATGTGGTTTGTCATATCGATTTTTTTCTTTTTTTCAGCTATGATGTTAAGTAAACATATATGAATACCAATTCTGACAATATAATAACTGGTATTAATACAGTGTTTATAATGTTGGTTGTCTTTTTAATTGTATTTAGTTTGATGCTAGTGTTACCCAAGAAAGACAAAAAGAAAGGTAAAGCAAAGTGAATTTTACTTGGAATGTTTACAGTTCGACATACGCCTTAGGCTTTATAGTAATTATTGCCGGTTTTGTTTTGTATTATGTGAATAAGAATTTTAAATAAATATGACTAAACTGCCCTTAGTAATTGAGTTTAAAGATATTGACAAGAGTGACATTGCTCTTGTCGGTGGAAAAGGTGCCAACCTTGGCGAGATGACAAAGGCTGGCTTCCCTGTTCCTAATGGTTTTGCTGTTACAGTTCCTGCATATGAATTATTTTTGGAAGAGAATAATATAGCTACAAAAATATATGAGATTCTAGAAGTTATTGATGTTGAAGATCCAGCACAACTTGAAACTGCCTCTAAAAGAATCCAAAAGATAATTAATACTTCAAAATTCCCTGATTCTGTTTTTAGTGAACTTGTAAAATCATACAAAAAACTTGGTGGTTTATTCCACGATGCCTTGGTAGCTGTTAGATCATCAGCAACTGCTGAAGACCTACCCGGAATGAGCTTTGCAGGTCAACAGGCAACCTTTTTAAACGTTAAAGGAGAGTCAGCCTTACAAGTTGCAGTTCGAGAATGTTGGGCTTCACTTTTTACACCTCGAGCTATTTACTATCGTCACTCAAATAAAATTAAAATTGAAAAAGTTGGTATCTCTGTAATTGTGCAAAAAATGGTTCAGTCGGAGGTTTCTGGAATTATGTTTTCAATAGATCCTGTTACAAACAGAAAAGACAGAATAATAATTGATGCTGTTTGGGGTTTGGGTGAAATGATTGTTCAAGGAAGTTATATTCCAGATCACTATGTAGTACAGAAAGAAACATTTGACGTACTTTCTAAAGAATTAAATGAACAAAAAATGCAGTATATAAAAGATGGTCAAACTACAAAAGAAATCCCTGTTTCTCCAAAAAATGTGTCAAGAATTAAGCTTTCTGAAGAACAAATAGTGGCATTGGCCAAATTATCACAAAAATTACAAGATCATTATTATTACCCACAGGATTCTGAATGGGCCTTGGAAAAAGGGAAATTATATATTGTGCAAACCCGTCCTATAACCACAATCGAAGATATAAAGTCCGTAAGAGATAAAGATATAAAGAGCACTGATAACTCTATATCTAATAACCAAGCACCTGTTCTAAAGGGAATTTCTGCAAGTCCTGGGCTAGGCACAGGTATTGTTAGAATTTTAAAGTCGCCAAAGGAAATTGATAAAATAAAAAAAGGAGATATCCTAGTTGCTCCAATGACTTCACCTGATTATGTTCCTGCCATGAAAAAAGCGGCTGCAATTGTAACAAATGAGGGAGGGATGACAAGTCACGCTGCCATAGTTTCAAGAGAAATGGGTATTCCTTGTGTAGTTGGAACAAAGACAGGTACAAAGGTTTTGAAAGATGGGGATATTGTAACGGTAAATGGAACTTCAGGTGAAGTGTTCCAAGGCGGAATTAAGAATGAAGAATTAAGAAATAAGAATTTACCTATAACCAAAAACCTATCACCTAAAACCTATAAAACTGCTACCAAGCTTTATGTCAATCTTGCTGAACCTGAGTTTGCTGAGAAGGTATCTAAAATGGATGTCGATGGTATTGGTTTACTTCGAGCCGAATTTATAATGGCAGGTATTGGAATACATCCCAGAGAAGCAATTAAAAGACATACTCAGAGGCAATTTATAGATAAGTTGGTTCATGGGCTTGAAACATTTTGTAAAGAATTTTCACCAAGACAGGTTGTCTATCGTGCTACTGATTTTAAGACTAATGAGTATAGAAGTTTAGAGGGTGGAAAATCTTGGGAGCCTCAAGAATCAAATCCAATGCTAGGTTACAGGGGTGCATTCCGTTATATATCAGACCCAGAAGTTTTTAGTCTAGAGTTGCAAGCTATTAGGGAGGTTAGGAAAAAATATCCAAATTTGCAAGTAATGATACCGTTTGTTAGAAGTCCTGACGAACTACGTCGCGTCAGAAAGATTGTTCAAGCAGAAGGTCTATTTGATGATCCTCATTTTAAGTTTTGGATGATGGTTGAAATTCCAGTCAATATAATAATGATTGAAGAATTCATCAAAGTTGGAATAGATGGAATTTCAATTGGTTCAAATGACCTTACAATGTTACTTCAAGGAACTGACCGTGACAATTCAACAGTAGCCTCAGAATTTAATGAGATGAGTCCTGAAGTTTTGTGGGCTATTAAAAAAGTTATTAAGGCTTGCAATAAAGCAGGTGTTACATCATCAATCTGTGGACAAGCAGCCTCAACTTACAATGAAATGATTGACGTTTTGGTAAGAGCAGGTATAACATCTATATCAGTAAACCCTGACGCAGTAACAAGAGTTAGAAGTATGATACATGAATCTGAAGCTAGTATATAGTATATTGTATTTAGTATATAGGGAACAAAAATGGCAACGATTAAAAATATATGGGCTAGGGAAATATTAGACAGTAGAGGTATACCTACTGTTGAGTGTTATTGTCTATTAGATGATGGAAAATTTGCAACAGCTTCTGTCCCTGCAGGAACTTCAACTGGTAGTCATGAGGCAATAGAACTTAGAGATGAGGATAAAACAAGATATCATGGTCAAGGGGTATTAAAAGCTTGTGAACATATAAATGCCACTTTAGGTCCAGCACTTGTTGGCATGGATCCATTAAAGCAATCTGAAATTGATCAAAAATTAGTAACACTTGATGGTACTGAAAATAAATCTAAATTTGGAGGGAACGCCATTTTAGCAATCTCAACTGTAATATGTAAAATTGCAGCAATTTCTCAAAATAAACAACTCTATAATTGGGTTAGTGATCTATCAGTAGAATATGGTTTAAATAAACTAATTAAGATTCCAACACCGCTTTTAAATATGATTAATGGAGGACTTCATGGAGCTGGTAATTTGGACTTTCAGGAATTTTGGATGATTCCCGCATCAAATAAAAAATTTTCTGAAGGTTTGCAAATGGGGGTTGAAATATATCAAACAATTGGTGATAACTTGGCTCGTCGTGGAGCAATTCATTCAGTAGGTCATGAAGGAGGTTATGCTCCAAATTTATTTACTAACGCTGATGCCTTTGAAGTTTTTGTGGAAAGTGTTCGTCAAACCAATTATTCATTAGGTCGTGATGTATTTTTGGGACTTGATGTTGCTGCTAATAGTTTTTATAAAGATGGTGATTATACAATTCGTGATCGTGCTTCAACATTAACTGATGATCAATTATTAGATTATTATAAAGAATTAGTTAATACCTATAGACTTGCAATTTTAGAAGATCCATTCCAAGAAGATGCCTGGAATTCATGGAAAAAAATAAATAGTGAACTTTCTGGAATTGCAGTAATTGTAGGGGATGACATTTTGGTTACTAATCCCAAAAGGCTTCAGAAGGCAATAGATGAAAAAGCGTGTAACGGCGCGGTCATTAAACCAAATCAAATTGGAACTATTAGTGAGACCCTTCAGGTCGTAAAGATGGCCAGAGACGCTAATTGGAAAATAATTACATCACATAGAAGTGGTGAGACAAATGATACATTTATTGCGGATTTTGCAGTAGGTATTGGATCTGATTATGCAAAATTTGGCGCTCCTGCAAGAGGGGAGAGGGTTGCAAAATACAATAGATTAACAGCAATTGAACTTGATATGCAGTTCTCCACTAAATAAATGAAATTAAATTCTATCCCAAAATTTGTAATTCTCTCTGTTCTTGATGGTTGGGGTATTTCAGCGCCATCTGCTGGGAACGCTATTTCTCTTGCCAATACTGTAAACATGAATCGCTTTCTTGCCAGTTATCCTCATACTCAGCTTTCAGCATCTGGTGAGTCTGTAGGTCTCCCCCGTGGAGAAGTTGGGAATACTGAAACAGGACACCTCAATTTAGGAGCTGGTCGCATTGTTTATCAAGATTTAATGAGAATTAATATGTCAATTGCGGAAGGAACTTTTTTTAACAACGAAGTGCTTTTAGGCGCAATAGAGCATGCAAGAAAAAACAACTCTAATTTACATATAATGGGTTTGGTTGGTGCTGGAGGTGTTCATTCAAACCTTGAACATTTATTTGCTTTGATTCAACTTTGTAGTAGAAATAAATTTAGTAATGTCTTTTTGCATCTTTTCACTGATGGCCGTGATTCTCCTCCAACTGCTGCCAAAATTTATATAGAAAAGATAAAGGAAGTTTGTTTGCGTGAAAAAGTTGGAACTATTGCCTCAGTTATGGGTAGGTATTGGGCAATGGACAGGGATCATAGATGGGATAGAACTGCCAAGGCCTATATGGCCCTTGTCCATGGGGAGGGTAATTTAGTCAAAACTACAGAGGAAATTATTGACACTTCATATGAGAATGGAAAAACTGATGAATTCATAGAACCATCACTATTAACTGATGCTTCAGGAAAGCCAATTTCAACAATTAAAGATAATGACGCAGTTATATTTTTTAATTTTAGAATTGATAGACCACGCCAATTATCAAGAGCATTTGTTTACAATGATATTAATAAAGTAGAAGATCAAAAATCATTTGATCCATTTTTAATTAAATACAAAAAAAAGCATTTAGATGCGACAGTTGAAGTTCCTGTTACTTTTAATAGACCACTTAAATTAAAAAATTTATACTTTGCAACTATGACACAGTATGAAAAACCATTAGTTGATCAAGGTGCTAAGGTCTGTTTTGCTCCTGAGAGTGTTGATATGCCACTTGGTCGAGTCGTATCTGAAAATGGATATAAACAATTAAGAGTCTCTGAGAGTGAAAAGGAAAGATTTATTACATTTTATTTTAACGGATTGCAAGAAATAGCAATGGATCAAGAGGAAAGATTAATTATTCCCTCACCAAAAATTCCAACATATGATTTAAAACCTGAAATGAGTTCAGTTGAAGTGACAGATGGCCTAATAAACAGATTAAAATCTTCATCTGATTATAGATTTATTCTGGTAAATTATGCAGCACCTGACATGGTGGGCCATACAGGGAATATTGGTTCAGCTGTTAAGGCTTGTCAAACAGTTGATGAATGTGTGGGGCGTCTTGCTAACTTTTGCCTTGCCTATGATGGAGCGTTAGTGGTTACTGCAGATCATGGAAATTGTGAAGAGATGATTAACAATCAATCAGGCCAAATTGAAACTGAACACAGTGGAAACCCTGTTCCTTTAATTATTGTTGCTAAAGATTTTATGGGAAGAGGAGAAATGTTACCTTATGGAGTTTTGGCAGATGTAGCGCCAACAGTTTTAAGTCTTCTGAATCTTCAAATCCCAACCCAAATGACAGGAAGAAATTTACTTGATGGATTCTAAACTCTGCCGTATTTGCGTATTAAACCAACCACTTTACCTTGAATTGTAACTTCTTTAGCAAAGATTGGAGACATTGCAGCATTTGCTGGCTCAAGTCTAATTCTTGTTGCTTCTTTAAAATATCTCTTTAGTGTTGCCATACCATTTTTAAGAAGAGCAACAACAATCTCACCATTGTTGGCAACTTCTGTTTGTTCACAGATGACATAATCTCCATCATTAATATGATCTTCAATCATAGAAAGTCCTTTAACTTGTAAAACATAAACTCTTTTCTTCCCACTAGCAAAATTTGGAGGAATTGACATGTGTGCATTTGGATCTGTCATTGGTTCAATTGGAGAACCAGCTGCAATGTAACCTAAAATTGGAACGGTTATTCCTTCGTTATTAATACTAATATCAGTTGTTAGCTCCATTTTCCTGAGTCTACCTGATGTTCTTTTAAGTAATCCTTTTTCAACTAATCCCTGAACATGTTCATGAACTGTTGCTAAAGAATTAACCCCTATGGCATTTGCAATATCACGAAGAGTTGGTGCAAAACCTGTGTTTTGAATTGATTGTTTAATAAAATCCAATATCTGTGCTTGTCTTTTATATATTACTGGAGCTGAATTCATTTTTGACATATATTTTAGATAAATAGATTATTAGATAACTAGAATAATAGTACAAACGAATACCGAATGAGTCAACTAGATCTTTATGTATCATGTATAATTACAACATGAAGTTCAAGTTAAAAACAAACTACACCACTATTCCTGAGCAACAAAGTGCAATTGATAAATTGGTAAGTAATATTAATAACGATGTTAAATATCAAACATTATTAGGTGTTACTGGATCTGGAAAAACATTTACAGTTGCTAACGTTATCGAAAAGTTACAAAAACCTACATTGATTATTTCTCATAATAAGACGCTAGCGGCGCAATTATATCAAGAGATGAGAGATTTATTTCCTGAGAATGCAGTTTCATATTTTGTTTCGTATTATGATTATTATCAACCAGAAAGTTACATTCCTTCAACTGACACATATATTGAAAAAGACTCCGCAATTAATGAACTGATAGACAAACTAAGACTTGCAGCAACTACCAATCTTTTAACCAGAAAAGATGTAATTGTGGTTGCTTCTGTTTCTGCAATTTATAACATTGGTTCACCTAATGAATATGGAAAATTTGCTTTTGAATTTGTTGCTGGGATGAAAGTTTCAAGAGATCAAATAATTGATAGACTTCTTGATTTACAATACGAAAGATCGGAATTTGGATTTCATAGAGGAACATTTAGAATAAGAGGAGAAAATATTGATATTTATCCAGCATATGAGGATATAGGTGTTAGGATTGAGGTGTTAGGGGGAACAATAAAAACAGTAAAATTTATCCACCTCGTGAGTGGCACTATCACCAATAACCTATCACCTAAGCCTTACGTTTTATACCCCGCTAAACATTTTATAGCTGACCCTAAAACCCACCAAGAAGCATTTAATAATATTAAAAAAGACTTAGATGAACAGATACTTAATTTAAGAAAACAAAACAAGCTACTTGAGGCACAGAGATTATCCCAAAGAGTTACCTATGATATTGAGATGATAAAAGAAATAGGTTATGTCAAAGGTATAGAAAACTACTCAAGGTATTTTGACGGACGAAAAGCAGGCGATGCACCTTTCTCACTTCTTGATTACTTTTCTACAAAAAATGGACAGGACTGGCTTGTAGTGGCCGATGAATCACACATTACTTTCCCTCAAATTAGAGGAATGTTTGCAGGTGACTTTTCAAGAAAATCAACACTTATAGATTATGGTTTTAGACTTCCTTCAGCACTTGACAATAGACCACTTAAATTTGACGAGTTCATGCGAAGAATTCCAAACTTCATAGCCCTTTCTGCAACTCCAGATGAATGGGAAATGAGTTTATCTGAAGGATATATCGTTGAACAACTTCTTCGTCCAACAGGTATTCCTGATCCTGAAGTTGAAGTTAAACCTACTACAAATCAGATTGCTGATGTTATAGAAGAGATTAAAAAGGAAACCAACCCGCCTAAAGGCGAGGTAAAAAGAAGAGTATTAGTTACAACCTTGACTAAAAAGACAGCAGAAGACTTATCAAGTTATTTAGAAGAACAAGGTATGAAAGTTGCCTATCTTCATTCTGATGTAAAAACACTAGATAGAACTGATATTTTAGATAACTTAAGAAGTGGAAAATATGATGTTCTGGTTGGTATTAATTTATTACGTGAAGGATTAGATTTACCTGAAGTAGGACTGGTTGCAATACTTGATGCAGACAAAGAAGGATTTTTAAGAAGTCAAACTTCTCTTATACAAACAATGGGAAGGGCTGCAAGGCATGTAAAGGGAAGGGTTATAATGTACGCCGATAAAATAACTGGCTCAATGGAAAGAGCCTTAAGTGAGGTCAGAAGACGTCGTGAATATCAGATTGCAGAAAATAAGAAGTATGGAATAATACCAAAATCTATAAGTAAGCCACTAAGACTTAAATTAATAGAAAAAGATGAAGAAAATAAAACAGATTTTGCATTAGAAACAGGGATTGTTGATACCGAAAGCCTAACTCCAATGGATAAGAAGAGACTGATTAAAAACTTGCAAAAAGAAATGGTTCTTGCTGCCCACGAATTAAATTTTGAGCTGGCGGCAGAAATAAGAGACAGAGTTAAGATACTAGAAAAATAAATGTTAACGCTAGTGCGATTCTATACCAGCCAAAGATATTAAAATTGTTGTTTTGGACGAATTTGATGAGCCACTTGATAACTATGTAGGCTGTAACAAAGCTTCCAATAAAGCCAATGGCTAATAGTCTACCGTCTACAGCAGTCCATGCAGAAACATCAGTTTTAACAAGATCAAGAGCTGATGCTGCGAACATTGTAGGAATTGCTAACAAAAATGAAAATTCAGTTGCCTCTTTTCTATTCATTCCAACTACCATACCTCCAAAAATTGTTGCAAAGGCACGGGAAACACCGGGGATCATACTTAAAACTTGCATTAAGCCAACAGCTATAAGCTGTATGGTTGGTATATTGTATATGGTATATCGTATATTGGGTTTATGAAATTTTTCGAATAAAAGCATTGCAATCCCGCCGATTAATAAACTCCAAATTACAATTGTAGAGTTGCCAATTAAATAAAGTTTTATGTATTTGTAAAAAAATAATCCAAAGATTGCAGATGGTAAGAAAGCTATAAAAAGTTTCCAGTATAAGTTTAAGTTGAAGTTTAGAACGAGCTTTTTAAAATAAATAACTATAACTGCCAAAATTGCTCCAAGTTGGATAATAATCTCAAATGATTTAACAAATTCAGTTTGTGGAATTTTTAATAAGTTTGAAACTAAAATTAAGTGACCAGTTGAAGAAATAGGTAAAAATTCAGTTATCCCCTCAACAATTGATAACAGTAGTGTCTGAATCAGATTCATGCTGTATAATTGTACATCGATGAACGACTATATATCAATTAAAGGAGCAAGGCAACACAATCTAAAAGGTGTTGACCTTGATATTCCTAAAAATAAACTCACTGTCTTAACTGGTGTTTCAGGAAGTGGTAAGTCCTCATTTGCATTTGATACTCTCTATGCTGAAGGTCAACGGCGCTATGTTGAGAGTTTGTCTACCTATGCTAGACAGTTTTTGGGAATCATGGAAAAGCCTGATGTAGATTCTATTACTGGACTTTCTCCTGCTATTTCAATTGACCAAAAGACAACTTCAAGAAATCCTCGTTCAACAGTTGGAACAGTGACTGAAATTTACGACTATTTAAGACTTTTATTTGCCCGTGTTGGCCATCCACATTGCCCAATTTGTGGGGCTGAAATTAGTCAGCAAACACTTGAGGAAATAATTAATAAAATATTAACAATGAAGGGCCGTTTTTATTTACTTGCTCCAGTTATTAAAGACAGAAAAGGGGAATTTTCTGCTCTTCTTGATAATTTAATTTCAAAAGGTTATTCAAGAGTTAGAATCGATGGACATTACAAAGATTTGCATGATGATTTTAGTTTAATAAAAACTAATAAACACACAATTGATGTTGTAGTCGACAAATTTTCAAACGATGGCAAATCACAGGGTGCAACCCTGCGATCTCGGCTTTTTGATTCTGTTTCCCAAGCTTTAAAACTTGCTGATGGTTATGTAATTCTATCTGAGATCAAAGATGCTTTATTTGTAATTCCAGATAATCCAAAAGAATATGAGGATCATTTGTATTCTGAAAAGTTTTCTTGTCCAAAAGATAATATTTCTCTTCCTGAGGTTGAACCTCGAAGTTTTTCTTTTAATTCTCCTCACGGCGCATGTCCAACTTGTACTGGACTTGGGAAACTTTTAAAAGTTGATCCAAGTTTGGTTTTTTCAGAAGAACTTTCTATTATGGAAGGTGGAATACTCCCATTTTCATCCATGTTTGACCATGAAACATGGTATGCAAAAACTGTAGTTGCAATGTGTAATAAATTACAAATAAATACCCATAAACCAATAAACCAATTATCAAATGAATACAAAAAAATACTACTTTATGGAACAAAGAACGATATTTATGAAGTAGCAGGGACAAACAAATTTGGAAAAGCTACAAAAATCTGGCAGAAATATGAAGGTGTAGTTAATGGAATAGAACGAAGATATAAAGAAACTGACTCGGAATATATAAAATCAGAGTTTGAAAAATATATGAGAGAGCAACTTTGTCAAACTTGTAATGGAGCGAGACTTAAAAAAGAAATATTAGCAATTACTATAAATAATGAATCAATCTCGCAAATTACAAATAATTCAGTAAAAACACTGATTCTATGGATCAATAAATTAGAAGAAACACTTAATTCTAGGGAAAAACAAATAGCCAAATTAATATTAGTTGAAATTAGAGGAAGACTTAAGTTTTTAGAATCTGTTGGTCTTGAATATTTAACACTTGATAGGGTTGCTGGAACTTTATCTGGAGGAGAAGCACAGAGAATCAGACTAGCTAGTCAAATAGGATCTGGGCTAACTGGAGTTTTATATGTTTTAGATGAACCTACAATTGGGTTACATCAAAAGGATAATCAAAAATTAATAGATACACTTCAATCTCTAAAGGACTTGGGTAACACTGTTGTTGTTGTTGAACATGATGAAGAAATGATGAGACAGGCAGATTTCATGGCAGACTTTGGCCCTCAAGCAGGAAGGCTTGGTGGAGAATTGGTCGCCAGTGGAACTCCTGAAGATATAATGAAAAATCCAAAATCTATTACTGGGAAATATCTTTCGGGCAAGAAAAAAATAAATATAAAAACAGTGTCAGAGATTGCCACGCCTTCGGCTCGCAATGACAAATTAACTATATATGGAGCAAGTCAATTTAATTTAAAAAATATAACTGCTGAATTTCCTCTTGGTAAATTAGTTTGTATTACTGGTGTTTCAGGATCTGGAAAGTCTACACTTCTTGTTGAAACTGTTTATCCTGCGTTACAACAAGAATTTAACCCTTTCTTTAAGGGAGAGGTTGGGAAGTTTGACAAGATCGAAGGAATTGAAAATAATATTGACAAAGCAATTTTAATTGATCAATCTCCAATAGGAAGAACCCCTAGAAGTAACCCTGCAACTTATACAGGTCTCTTTGACCCAATCCGAGATGTTTTTGCCTTAACCCGCGAGGCAAAAGCACAAGGGTATAAAAAAGGACAATTCTCATTTAATTTAAAAGGTGGAAGGTGTGAGGCCTGTGAAGGGCAAGGACAAACAAAAATTGAAATGCAATTTATGCCAGATATATGGGTTAATTGTGAAGTTTGTCAAGGAAATCGCTACAACTCACAAACCTTAGAAGTTTTATACAAAGGTAAATCTATTTCTGATGTTTTGAGTCTAACTATTACTGAGGCCTTAGATTTTTTCAAATCACATCCTAAGATATATGAAAAATTAGAAACATTGCAAGATGTCGGCTTGGGCTATATGCATTTGGGTCAACCAGCGACACAACTTTCAGGAGGTGAAGCTCAAAGAGTAAAACTTGCAACAGAACTTTCAAAAAGACAAACTGGAAAAACCTTTTATATTTTAGATGAACCAACAACAGGACTTCACTTTGCAGATGTAGAAAAATTACTACAGGTTTTAAAGTTATTAGTAACAAAGGGGAATACAGTTTGTGTAATAGAACATAATTTAGATGTTATAAAAAATAGCGATTGGATAATTGATTTAGGGCCAAATGGAGGAGATGGCGGAGGAGAAATTATTGCAGTTGGTAAACCGAAAGACATTAAAAATAACAAAAATTCAGTAACAGGAAAGTATCTTTAAGTGATATAATATAGATACGTATGTATAAGCTACCGCCATTCTTGAATAAATACTTCTGGGGAGATGATTTGAATGAAATTAATCTTAAAGATCATAAAAATTATATTGCAAAAACAATTCTTTCAATTGGAGATCTAAGGGCAGTAAAGTGGCTCAATGACAAATTCGATACTCCCTTTTTAAAAAGTCTTTTGGATTCAAAAAGAATCGACGAAAAATCAAGAGCTTTTTGGAAGCTTTACTATTCATAATAGCTATGTATTTAAATGTTTTACCACTAGGTCATGAGGAGGTAATTAAAAAGATATCAACTTATCCTTTTATTAAAAATTTTTACCTTGCTGGAGGTACTTCTCTTGCTTTGCAATTAGGATACAGGGAATCAGTCGATTTTGATTTTTTCAGCGAACAAGATTTTAATCCCGAGGAACTTCTAAATGTTTTGAAAAACAATTTTGATGTTGAAGACATAACTGTGGCCAAGGGAACATTAAATTGTACCGTTAAAGGAATTAAACTTCAGTTTTTAAATTACCCATACCCATTACTGGAAAAATTTAGTGACTGGGACGGAATTAATTTATCATCAATTATTGATGTAGCTTGTACCAAAATGATTACAGTATCAGTTAGAGGAAGCAAAAAGGACTATATAGACATATATTATTTATTGCAAACGTATAGTTTAGAAGAGCTTTTTCAGAAAATGGATAAAAAGTATAAAAATCTTGATTTTAATAAAACACATATTTTAAAGTCGTTAACTTATTTTGGAGAAGCTGACGAACAGCCAATGCCACGGATGCATATAGAAACAGATTGGGAAAATGTTAAAAAAGTTATTTCTTCAAAAGCAGTGAAATATATTCAACACCTTTAAGGGTTACACCCTACAAGGTGTATATAGTATTTTTGGTATATTTTGATATTAATTGTCTAATTTACAAACTTCAAAACAGTAGTAAATTGTAGTTATGTCATCAAAAAACTTTTGTGATATATGTAACAAAGAAATTGAATGGTCAGAAACAGTACGTGTTGATTATAGACGAGAATATTGTAAAAAGTGTTGGTATGACGAGAAAAATTGGAAAGAAATTCATAAATTAAAGCCTTCTGAAGATTAAAAATTGAAGTTTTTTTTGGTGTCGTGCATGTGATGAAACTTGGATGATGAGAGAGTAAAAATCTCAATCAAGTGTTCCACCACACGCACGTAATAAATTTTAACTGCCTAGTTGCATATTTAGCATAATCTGAAATTGATCAGATTTTTTAAAAAGATCGCATGCGATCCTTTTTACGCTAAAAATAACAAACTAGACAGTTCCCCCTTGCAAAAACAATTACAAACCTTAAAAATGAAAAAACAAAATAATTCCAAACCTCATGCGCGAGCGCCTACAGTTTTTCAACTGCGCCTTTCTGTCCGCACGGGTTAGTTCCCCCATTTCAGTTGTCGATCTAGACGTCGGTTTTCGGTTTCTCTTCCTTCTTCGATCCGGGCATTGCAGCCATGAGGATGAAGATGCCGACGATGGTCACGCCATGAGTGATGCCAGAGGCGAGGATCAAGCCCACATTCGCAACTTTTTTCGAAAGTTCGAGGGTTGCGAGATTAGGCCAGCGCGCCGGCGGCATAGGCGACGACCACAAGCAGGATGACAGCCAAATACATGATGTTTTGAGAGCGACGGTCCATTTTTTCTCCTTATTGTGCCGGATTGCACAGGTCCAGGCATGGTTTTTATGCCCAGAATTGTGCAGTCCAACTTCAATTTGGAGAACTATTTTTGCAAGAGTTGTTAAGGTACAAGTCTAAAAACAAAAATACTTCAAATGTCGCAATCGATATCTAAAGTATGTTTCCACTATATCACTAACTATAGGTTTTGTCAAGTTTAACAGCTTCGATTAGAATGAATTAATGAGTTTATTCAAAAAGGTTTTTGTTTTCTTGTTTGTTCTAAGTACTTTGTACTGTGTACTGTGTACTAGTGTTCGAGCCGAAGGCGAGTTCTTAACTGATTTTGATGTTACATATAAAGTAAAAGACACAGGAATTACTGAAGTTGCAAATAAAATAACACTGACTAATGTTTTTAGTAATTTGTATGCAACTTCATACTCAATAATTTTAGACAGCATCAGTCCACAAAATATTAAAGCCTTTGATACAAATGGACCATTAACTGTAAATAAAAATGTTAATGATAAAACAACAACAATTGAGATAAAGTTTGATGATACTGTAGTTGGTAAAGATAAATCTAGAACATTTTGGATTAGTTTTGAAGAATCATCTTTTGCAATTAGAACTGGTGAAGTTTGGGAAGTTTCTGTCCCCAGACTTTCTGAAAGTGCAGAATTTGATAGCTTTAATATAAACCTCGAAGTTCCCGAAAGTTTTGGTCAAGAAGCATATATTTCACCAAGCCCTAGAGAATCGTTAAAAAGTGATGGATATTTGAAATTCAAATTTAATAAAAATGATGTTGCAAAAACTGGAATAACAGCAGGTTTTGGACAATTTCAGGTTTTTAATTTTAATTTAAATTATCATTTAGAAAATCCACTATCTCGTGAGTCACAGACAGAAATAACACTTCCACCTGATACTGCATTCCAAAAAATGCACTACACAAATCTAAGTCCAAGGCCAAATTCAATGGAAATTGATAATGATGGCAACTGGATTGCTAAATACAATTTAAAGTCGAGAGAAAGAGTTGATGTTGTGGCTTCCGGTTATGTTCAAATTTTTGCAAGCATCAGACCTTTCTCAAAACCAACTGAGGAATCTATAAATGAAAATTTATTTGAACAACCTTATTGGGAAATAAATGATCAAAGTATTAAAGACCTTGCAATGGAATTAAAAACTCCGAAAGAAATTTATAACTTTGTATCTACAAAATTAAAATATGATTATAACCGTGTTAAACCAAATGTTGAAAGATTGGGAGCAGCAAAGGCCTTAATTACCCCTGAAAGCGCAATCTGTATGGAGTTTACAGATTTATTTATAGCCCTCGCAAGGGCTGCGGGCATCGCGGCTCGTGAAGTAAATGGTTTTGCATATACAGAAAATCCTGAAATACAGCCGTTATCTTTAGTAAATGATGTATTACATGCTTGGCCAGAATATTATGATAAAGAAAAAGGTGCATGGATTCCAGTAGACCCTACATGGGGGTCAACTACAGGGGGTGTCGATTATTTTACGAAATTGGATTTACGTCATTTTACATTTGTTATACATGGCAAAAACTCAACTAAGCCATACCCTGCAGGATCATATAAATTAGGGAGTAATCCTCAAAAAGATGTTTTTGTTAATTTTGGAAATTTACCAACTGAGCGTAATTCGGCTATTTCAATTGACGCTATTCTTGAAAGTTGGATACCATTGGTTTCGAATCGACTTGATGTAAAAGTAGTAAATCCCGGTCCATCTGCAGTTTATAATTTAGCTCCAAAAGTATATTTTGATGGAATAGAAGTTCCAATTGAGGCACAAATTGACATATTACTCCCATTTCAAGAATATAAAACATATGTAGATATTCCATTTTCATTTTTAGCTACTAAAACGCCAGAAAAAGTAAAAGTTGTTGTAGGTACGGAAGAAATAAATATTTTAACTAATAAAAATCAAGTAATTTTGTATAATCTTCTTTTTATATTTTTTGTTACCATATTAATTATTTTATCTGTACTATTTAAGCTTAAAAAGATTAAAATACCAACACAATGGAAATTACAAAAGAAAACTTCTTAAAGTTACCAAACGTTCCCGGTGTTTATACATTTTGGAAAAGTAAAAAGCAAATTTACATAGGCAAATCTGTCAGCTTAAAATCTCGCTTAAACAGTTATCTTGCAGTTAATTTGGGGATTAAGACTGCCAAGATGGTAGCAGAAGCAGATGAGGTAACTTTTATTGAAGTTAATTCTGATCTAGAATCCCTTCTTTTAGAGTCATATTTAATTAAAAAACACAAGCCCAAATACAATATTGTTTTAAAAGATGATAAGCACGCTTTATATATTGTAATAACTAAAGAAGAATTTCCAAGAGTAATCACATCTCGTAAAGATGGTGATTATGGGCCATTTCCAAACAGTACTAATGTTAAAACAATTTTACAATTAATTAGAAAATTATTTCCATATTCTGATCACAAACTCTCCAAAAAACCGTGTTTATATTCACATTTAGGACTCTGCTCACCTTGCCCAAGTGAAATAATCAATACACAATCACCAATATCCAAACAAAAACTAACAAAACATTACAAAAATAATATAAGAAATATTAAGCTAGTATTGTCTAGAAAGTTTAATGTTGTAAGAAAAAGCTTAGAAAAAGAGATGAATAATCTTTCAAAACAACAAAAGTATGAAGAGGCAAAAGTAATACGTGACAGAATAAAAATGTTAGATTATATAACACAAGAGAAGATAGAAACGGAAAAGTTTCTTGAAAATCCAAATTTCGTAGAAGATATCAGAAATCAAGAACTCAATCTTCTGCTCAAAATTCTAAAATCTAAATTCCAAATTATAAGTTTGAGAAGAATTGAGTGTTTTGATATAGCGCATTTATCAGGTAGTAGTCCCACAGCTTCTATGGTTGTAGCAATTGATGGAGAAATGGAACATTCTGAATATAAACATTTTAAAATCAGGCAAAAAAAAGGACAAAGTGATTATGACTCGATGCGAGAAATTGCCATAAGGAGATTAAAACAAACATGGGATAGGCCAGATTTAATAATAGTTGATGGGGGATTGGGACAGGTCAAAATTTTTGATGAAGTATTTTCGTCCAAAGGACGATCGGCCTCTGGCCGAGGTATTCCTGTTGTTGGAATTGCCAAAAATCCAGATAGATTAATTTTTTCAGATGGAACAAAAGTTCGATTGCAAAGTGAAGCCTTGCATTTTGTAAGTCGTATCCGTGACGAAGCACATAGATTTGCACGTCGCTTACATTACAAATTGATTTCTAGGGAGCTATTGACACAAAGTACATAATACATAATACTTAGTATATGAAGCGAATTTTACGTCATTTTGTGATAGATTCTGTATCAATATTTTTAGTTTCCTCTGTTGCTTCTGGAATGGTTTTTCAAAAAGGAATTGAAACACTACTATTAACTGGACTTGGTCTTACAATTGCCTCTTTAATTGCAAAGCCAATTATTAATATACTTCTTTTGCCTGTTAATTTAATCACATTTGGATTGTTTCGCTGGGTCGCAGCAGTTGCTGTATTGTATATAGTTTCATTGGTTGTTCCTGGATTTTCGATAAATGGATTTAATTTTGCAGGTTATTCAAGTGTTTGGATTGATATTCCAAGTTTAGCTTTTGCTGGATTTTTGGCATATCTTGCATTTTCCTTTCTTCATTCACTTTTCTCATCTTTCATATATTGGCTAATAAAATAAACACCGTGTCATTGCGAGGAGTTATACGATCTGCCTTGCCGGCAGGCAGGCGTGGCAATCCAACCAAAAACAGATTGCTTCGCTTTGCTCGCAATGACAAACATATTTTGTTATAATTGAATCATGCAACAAGTTGTACAGGTAATACAGTCAATTAGTGCAATTCTATTGATTATTTTTGTATTGCTTCAGGTTCGGGGAACTGGTTTTTCTAGAAGTTCAAATTCCTCATCGTTTACCAGAAGAGGTGTAGAAAAACTTATTTTTCGGCTTACTTTTGTGGTAACTGCCTTATTTTTGATAATGTCTACATTAGCTCTGTTTGTTTAGTATTAAAATATGTCACTCAGATATATCTATAGATTGATCCAAGCTTTTTTTAAACGTTTTAAGGGAATAATATTTTTAGGCTCGGTTGTTGGTGTTGTAATCTTTTTAGTTCTTATATTTCTATTTCCTGCAATAAACTCATCTAAACAAAAGATTGGAATTGTTGGTAGATATACAGTTGATACTTTACCCAATGCCATAACTTACATGATATCGTCAGGTTTAACAAAAACAGATGAAGCAGGAAATATTATTCCAAGCCTTGCAAAGTCGTGGGAAACCCCAGATGGTGGTAAAACATGGATTTTCTCGCTTGATCAAAATGCAAAATGGCAAGATGGCAAATCAATTTTTTCAAGTGAAATTAATTATGAATTTAGCGACGCAACAATTGAAAAGCCTAATCCTACAACAATTAAATTTAATTTAGATAATCAATTCTCGGCCTTTCCAGTAATTCTTACTAAACCAATATTTAAAAAGGGTTTGCTTGGAACAGGGGAATGGAAAGTTGTGAATATATCCCTTACGGGTGGATATATTCAAAATATAACACTTGAAAAGAAAGTTGAAAATTTTCACTCTAAAGACAAAATTGTCTATAAATTTTATCCTTCTGAAGAGAGATTAATTTTAGGTTTTAAGTTGGGAGAAATTGATATTATTGAAGGTATACAACAGCTTTCCATTTTTGATAAATGGAAAACTGTAAAAATTGAAGATGAGGTGGGGTATGATAATTTTGTAGGTATATTTTTAAATACTGAGAGTGAAAAACTAACCGAAAAATCATTAAGACAAGCATTAAGTTATGCAATAGATAAAACATCCTATAAAAACCGTGCTTTAGGACCAATATCTCCGTTTTCGTGGGGTTATAATCCACAAGTAAAGCAATATCAACAGGATTTAGAAAAAACAAAAGAATTGAAAGATTTAGCAATTAAATTATCAACACTTCCCAATTTATTAAAAACTGCGGAAAAAGTTGCAGATGATTGGAGAAAAGCAGGTGTTAATGTTGAAATTGAGGTTGTTACCTCTGTCCCAGAAGATTATCAAGCCTTTTTGGCAACAGTGGATATTCCAAAAGATCCAGATCAATATAGTCTTTGGCATTCAACCCAAACTGGAACAAATATCTCCAGATTCAAAAATCCTAGAATAGATAAATTATTGGAAGATGGCAGAACAGAACTTGATCAAGAAGCTAGGAAAAAAATATATTTGGATTTTCAAAGATTTCTAGTTGAGGACGTACCAGCAATCTTTTTATATCACCCAACTTTTTACACAGTAATGAGAAAATAAAAATACTATGGGTGGCTGACGGGTGTTGCGCCCGCTGCCTTCCCCTCCACAGGGGGACGCTCTACTGATGAGCTACAGCCACCATATAAATTATATGGTAACCTATAGTAAGAGCGGGTAGCGAGAATCGGACTCGCGTCATAAGATTGGAAATCTCATGTACTACCATTGTACTATACCCGCTTGTATAGCTTATAGTATGTGAGTCGGGGTGGCGAGATTCGAACTCACGGCCTCTGCTTCCCAAAAGCAGCGCTCTACCAACTGAGCCACACCCCGTTACTTATCCTTCTATTCCTCTTCTGGTTCTTGCTAATTCTCTTTCTTTTTTGACTAAATTCATTCGATGTTGTACTTTTATAACATAGCCATTTTTAAGTGTTAGCCAGGCTTCCGTTGCTCGTTCTAGATAACTTTTGACAGCATCAGATTCAGGATCAATTTTATTTTGCTTTAAATCAGTTGCTATTTTTTTACCTGTACTTTTTCCCATAATTTCGGTCTAAATTACTAATGTGCCGGGGAGAGGATTCGAACCTCCACGAAGTATTAGCTTCGCGGGCTCTTAAGGCCCGTGTGTCTACCATTCCACCACCCCGGCAGGGCAAGTTGTATTATATCAAATAATATTATTTTAAAGTAGATCGCAGAAATTCGATAAAAATAGGATGAGGAGAAAGGGGCCTGCTCTTATATTCTGGGTGGAATTGTGTGCCCACAAAGAATTTATGCTTAGGAAGTTCAATTGCCTCAACTAACTTACCATCCGGACTAGTTCCCGAAATTACCATTCCTGCCTTTTCAAATTGACTTTTATATTTATTATTAAATTCATATCTATGTCTGTGACGTTCATTAATTAGGTTATAGCGTACAGGTGATAGCGAATAGATTTTTTCTAAACGTGAATTTCTCTTTAACTTGCAGGGATATGAACCAAGTCTGATTGTTCCACCATATTCATGATTTTTAATTAATGACTTTTGATAATTCATAGTATGAATTACAGGGAATTTAGTGTCAGGATCAGCTTCTTCTGTATTTGCATCCTGCATATGCAGAACATTTCTAGCAAATTCAATTACAGCCATTTGCATACCAAAACAAAGACCTAAATAGGGGATGTTATTTTCTCTCGCATATTTAATTGCATTTATTTTTCCTTCAATTCCACGTTTACCCCAGCCTTGAGGAATGATTATTCCATTTAAATTTGAATAATCATTACCAGTTTTTTCACTATCAAACCAAATTAAATTAGGCTTTAATCCCAACTTCCAACCTGCATGTTTAAGTGCTTCAACAACACAAACATAACTATCTATTAAGACATAATCTCCTGTCTTGTGATATTTTCCAATAATTCCTATATTAACTACTCTTTTTGAAGTTTTTATGCTTGTTACTAATTTTTTCCATGGTTTAATATTTTTCTTGCCATGTTTTAGCTTCAATTTTTTGATTATTTTTTCTGCAAATTTTTGTTTATCCAAAACAAGAGGAACTTCATAGATACTTTCCATATCAGGTGCTGCAATTATATTTTCAATTGGAAGACCAGAGGACATTGCTATTTTTTCTTTTCTTTTATCATCAACTGCAAGTTCAGATCTGCAAACTATAAAGTCAGGCATTAATCCTAAGGAATTTAGAACAGAAACAGACTGTTGTAATGGTTTTGATTTTAATTCTCCAATTGATGGTGGAGTAGGGAGGTAGCCGACATGAACAAGTACAACATCTTTGGGGTTTGTAAGTTTTAATCGTCTAATCGATTCAAAAAATAAAAGTCCTTCATATTCCCCAACTGTTCCACCAAGTTCGACTAATACAATATCTGCATTATTTGATTCTCCAGCCTTGTACCACTTTTTAATTATCTCTGGAGGTATGTGGTGATATGGCTCAACACATTTTCCACCATAATCAAGGTGCCTCTCTTTTTCTAAAATTAATTTATATATTTGACCGTTTGTGGTGTAGTTATCTTTTCCTAAATTAACTTCTAAAAACCTTTCATAATGCCCCAAATCTTGATCTGTTTCTTGTCCATCATCAGTTACAAAAACTTCACCATGTTCAATTGGATTCATTGTTCCAGCATCAACATTTAAATACATATCACATTTCATTGCAGTTACTTTAATTCCATGAGATTTGAGTAGAAGTCCTATAGAGGCTGAAGTTATACCCTTGCCGAGTCCTGACAAAACGCCACCAGATATAATTACAAATTTCACTCTGGAATTTATGATAACACGGAAATGTGTAGATTGGTCAAGTAGAATATGTGCACCCGGAAGGATATGAGCCTTCAACCTCCCGTTCCGAAGACGGACGCTCTATCCAGTTGAGCTACGGGTGCATATGCTTATATTATATCACTCAAGCCTGATATAATATCAAGCTATGGCAGATATTGCAGCACAGATAGAAGAAATTGAAGCAGTTCTTAGAAAAACTCCACATCATAAGGCAACAAATGGCTTTATTGGGGCTATGAGAGCCAAAATGGCGCGTCTAAAAGACAAAGAGGTTGAAACAGCTACAAAAGGTGGAGGAAGTGGAGGAGGTGGCTATGCAGTTAAAAAACAAGGAGACGCAACAATTGTTTTGATTGGTCCGCCATCTGCAGGAAAGTCTACACTTATTAACTTACTAACCAATGCAAAAAGTAAAATTGCTGCCTATGCATTTACAACAGTTTCAGTAATTCCCGGAATGCTTAAGTACAGAGATGGTTATATCCAAATACTTGATGTTCCAGGTTTGATAGAAGGAGCTTCAATTGGAAAGGGAAGAGGAAAAGAAGTGCTGTCAGTTGCCCGCGGAGCTGATCTTTTGGTAATTATGACTGATCCTGAAAGACTTAATTTTTTTGATAATATTTTAATTGAACTGGAGAAAGCTGGGATCAGAATAAATAAAAAGGCGCCTGACGTCCGGGTAGAGAAGGAATTAACAGGAGGACTTTCTATTGTTTCAAATATAAAACAAGACTATGACTTAAATGACGTAAAAGGTATTGCGTCAGAATTTGGTATTAAAAATGGAAAAGTAATCTTAAAAGAAAAAGTAACGATTGATCAGATCATTGATAGTTTTTCACAAAGAATTGTATACAAAAATGCTATATTCGTCATCAATAAAAGTGATGACTTAGGTGATAGGTTACAGGGAATTGGTGATAGATATATAAAAATATCTGCAACAAAAGGATATGGAATTAATGAATTAAAAGAAATTATTTGGAAAGAATTAAAACTTGTTACAGTTTACCTTGTTGAAAAAAATGACAAACCAAACACAGATAATCCTGTGATTCGACAAGAAAATGATACACTAGTAGATGTTGCAAGAAGTATTGGATCAGAATTTTTGAAAAGTACAAACTTAGCAAAAATTTGGGGTAATGGTGCAAAGTTTGATGGTCAAGAAATGCCACTTACAACAAAGGTCCAAACAGGAATGTTTGTACGCTTTGTTTAGGATTTAGAATTTTTAACTTATGGATTACGAATTATTAGACAGCGGAAATGGTAGAAGATTGGAGCGATTTGGGACATACGTCGTAAATCGTCCTGACCCTGAGGTTATGTGGCAAAAAACATTACCCCCTGAAGATTGGGCAAAAGCTGATGCAGAGTTTGTAAATGATTCTTGGAGAAAAAAAGCTAACTTTCCAGATAATTGGATTATTGAACAAAATAATCTCAAACTTAAACTTAGACTAACTCCTTTCAAACATGTTGGTATTTTTCCTGAGCAAGAGTTTGAATGGGACTTGATAGGTAATAGGTTACAGGGAATAGGTTATAGTCCGAATATATTAAATCTGTTTGGGTATACTGGTGTTGCAAGTTTACATGTATTACAAGCAGGTGCAAAGGTAACACATGTAGATGCTTCAAGGCCTGCAATTACTTGGTTTAAAGAAAATCAAGAATTATCTGGACTTTCTGAAAAATACGCCAGAATAATAATTGACGATTGCCTTAAATTTACTGCCAGAGAAGTTAAAAGGGGAGTTAAATATGATGGGGTAATAATGGATCCTCCTGTATATGGACATGGTCCAAATGGTGAAAAATGGTCATTTACAAAAGATTTTCCTAAACTTTTAGATAATGTTAGCCAGATATTATCAGATAATCCTTTGTTTGTAATTGTAAATGCTTATGCAGTTTCTACATCATCTACAAGCCTAGCAAACATGCTTCAAGACAAATTTAAAGATCTTAGTGGATCAGTTACAAACGGAGAACTAACTCTAAAAGAAAAATCAGCTGGAAGAATATTATCTACAGGAATATATGCTATTTGGACCAAATAATATATAATACGCTTGTATTAATTATAAGGGCCACTAGCTCAATGGTAGAGCGGTACCCTCTTAAGGTAATGGTTGAAGGTTCGAGTCCTTCGTGGCTCACTGAAAAAGATTTCTCAGACAAATATGTGGCAGGGTGGGGACTGCCACATACAGAAAACAGCGTAGAATAGCCCAAATTGTATGAAAATTGCAGGTGTTGGTCGGTTAGGAAAAAGTTCGAGCAGGCACTTCTAACAAAATCTGAAAGATTTTGATATTCATTTTTCTCTTGCGCGATTTTTTGTGCCTGAAAGGCACTCATTATGAAATGTTCTAGTGGTTCGAGCCAACTGCTACCTTGTTGTTTTATTTTCTCAATTTGTTCTTGTAAATTAAGTTTAGTGTTAAATAATTCATTTTTCTTCTTTTTATAATCTTCCTCATTAACAACACCATCTAAGTAAGTATCTAATAACTTACTTAACTTAATTTCTGTTGTTTGTAGTTCTGTTTCAGTCAAAGCTGTGTTTTCTTTTGCTTTGACTGATTCTTGTTCTTTATCTTTCTCTAATAACTTCAGCCACTTTTCTTTCCATTGATCTGGTATGACAACTGAACGGACTGATTTTCGTAATTGTTTGGCAAGATTATTTTGAGAGATGTATTTTTGACTACATTTACCAAATTTTTTAGTACATCTGTAATATATAAACGTAGGACTATTACCATTTTTATATTTACGAGAATGGCTTTCTGCCGTAATAGCACCACCACACTCTCCACATCTTGCCAAACCAATAAATGGAAAGTCATGTCCGTTGTATCTTGGGCGTTCAAATCTTGATATTTGTTTTTGTGTTAAATCAAAAAGTGTTTTTGAAATAATAGGTTTATGAATTCCTTTATGTAATTCACCTTTATAATTAAGTATTCCTAAGTAAAACCTACTACAAAGCATTCTTTTAATGGTGTCTACTTTTGTCTTTTTATCAGACCTTGATTTTACTCCAACACTAAAAAGATAGTCGGAAATAGATGTAAAAGAATGCTTGCCTGTTGCAAACATTTCAAAACACTTTTTTATAATTTTGTGCCTTACAGGATCCACGATTATTGTTTTTGTTAATTTGTCGTTCAAATAGCCTAGTGGAGCCTGTACAGGCCAAACTCCAATTCTGACTTTGTGCTTCATCCCTCTTTTAACATTCTCACTTAAATTATCTATGTAGTATTTTGATTGTGAGAATGCGAGGGTTGGCACAAACTGGGCAGGAAAACTGGCCGCGCCCCCATTCGCGGCCAGCAAATTGTATGGAAAATACAGGCAGAATTCGATTTTCTTGTCTTTTAAAAAGTATTTCGAGCCGACTTTTTTTGCCATGTCTGCAAGATCATGGCAATTATTTTCAGCGCGCGCGATTTTTGCGCACTTTTGTGCGCAGGTTATGTAGTTTTGTACTCCTTCGATCCAATTTGGGTTGTCACTTGTTAATTCCTTTTGTTTACTAACTAAATTTGCTTTTCTTTCCATTAACTCATTCTTCTTTTTAACATAACTTTCACTATCTATTACTGTATCTAGGTATGCTTCAAGAAGTGTATCTAGTTTTTGTTCAGTTTGAGAAATTTCAGTTTCTAGGCGTGATGAACTAATTTTGTCTACACTTTTTTGACTCTCTATGTCTTGAACTAGAAACTTGTTCATCTGGTCAACCCAAGCCTCAGAAACTGAAAGACTTGATATCATTTCTCTAAACTGAACTTCTAATATTTCTTCCCGAGTGTAACCTTTTTGAAAGCACTTCTTATCTTTTTTAGTACAGTGATAGTAAATATAGATAATTTTATTATTAGTACGAGGGAAGAAAAATGGCCTTTGTTCTGCTGTTATGGAATATTTACAATAATGACACTTAAGAAGCCCTGTAAATGCAAAATCGTATGTCTTTTTTCTATACAACTTGCTATGAAACCAACCTCGTTGTTTGATAATCTCCTGTACTTTATCAAAAGTATCTTTAGTAATAATTGGAGTGTGAGTTCCTTTGTATAATTCGCCGTTGTATAACATATAACCGTAGTAGAAAGGTCTTTTAAAAACATCTCTTACAGTTCCTGTTTCTGGAGGATCACCAGACTTTCTTTCTCTAATTCCATTTTCGTAAAAATACATACACATGTCATGCAAGGTGTATTTTCCTGTAGCGTAGAGTTCAAAAGCTTTTTTTATGACATTAGCTTTTACTGGGTCTAGAACTACAGTTTTTAAATTTCTGTCATTTTTATAACCCCAAGGAGCAAGGGCAGGCCAAACTCCCATTTTAATTTTATACTTTAAACCACGATGTACATTTTGACTTAAATTGTCTACATAATATTTGGCCTGCCCAAATGCAATTGAAAGCATGAAGCGTCCTTGTGGTGTATTTTCAAACCAGTGTGTTGGAAACTTTAATGACTGAAGCTCTCCAGTATCTAAAAGGTAAATAATCTTTCCGCCGTCTATCGAATTTCTAGCAATTCTATCGGGATTCCAACTAACAATACCTTGTGCTTCACCTTTTTCTATTCTTTTAACAAGAGAGTTAAATACTGGTCTTCCAGTTACTTTTGCACTTTGAGCTTCAGTCAGAAAATCAACAATTTCTAGATTTTCTCTTAAAGCAAACTCTTTTAATTCTGAAATTTGATTATCAATTGATAAAACCTGTTTATCTTTTTCATCAGTTGATTTTCTGGCATATGCAATATATTTCATTTTGGCAGTTTAATTAAAGTTTCCTGTCTTATCCTTTTAAGTTGTTAACAGGCCAGAGGCCTGAAAAATTTTTGCACATTTTCTTTTTTCTTTTTAAAAGACCGAATTCTGCCTGTATTTTCCATACAATTTGCTGGCCGCGAATGGGGGCGCGGCCAGTTTTCCTGCCCAGTTTGTGCCAACCCTCCCGTTCTACCAAGAAGTTCGAAACTATTTCAAACACAATGCGGTGGCGTCGGCTGACCCCACCCAGCCGACGCATTATTAATATCGCTCGGCCTTTGGCCTCGCAAAAAGTCGGCTCGAAATCCGCCTGTTAAGGCGGAAAAAGAAAATGTGCAAAAATTTTTAATGTTCT
>ERZ1292632.324-Hain-H43-01um-R2-324-length-49261-cov-14_pt1 | contig 49261 bp, 49 predicted proteins | sample MGYA00564407_ERZ1292632 | MGnify/ENA primary metagenome ERZ1292632 (study PRJEB36523, sample SAMEA6512637) | groundwater metagenome | collected 2019-01-08 | study: AquaDiva: Metagenomics assemblies of 32 groundwater samples | reverse complement strand
GAATGCTGCGACGGTATTGCGTTCCAAGCTCTCCGTCTCCGCGACCCCGCTCGGACAATCATCAGATAGGTCAAAGAGTTCGGTTGACAACTTGGCGACTCTGAACTTTGTGGCGGATTCCGCAGGCGCGGTAAAAATTAACAGCGTAACAATCACCTACAGCGGTTCCGCGCCGTCTTCGAGCTTCTTCAACCCCGCGGCCGGAACGGTTACGTTATACGATTCTGCGAATGGTACGACCTACAACCCGACAGGAACTTCAAACACGACTTCTACGGGCACGATTACCGTGGCGGCAACAGGAACAGTGGCAGGAACATATGGGGTTGTCGTAAACGGGTTTACCGTAACTACTCCATCCGAGCCGACCAGCACAACGGCTACCCAGATTGCTACCGACATCACAACAGCCATAAATGCATCAAGTTCCGTGCTTAAAGTGACGGCTACTTCTACGACCAACGTGGTCACGGTGACTGCGACCGTATCCGGCGCGGCCGGAAGCATAACCCTTGCGGCAGGAACGGTTCCTACCGGCGCTTCGCTTACGTTTGCAACAACAGCCGGCACGGACGGTACTGGCTTGGCTTATGATCTTTCCGGCTACACCGTTTCTGCCGGCACGACTAAATCGTTCACTCTGCGCATCAACTCAAACACAAATATGAAAGCCAGCGCGAGCGGTGTTTCACAGACTCTCTCCGCTACGATTTCCGCCGCGGGCAATGTAACTTGGAGCGACGCCATTGATTCCGCCGCTTCATCCGGTTTGAACCTGGAGACGGTCGCTATCCCGATCCAGATCCAGTCCGTCTCGTACGCTCAGGGTACGTAAACTTTTCTCTTGACTTGAGGACTAGAGAAAAAACCAAACACCGCCCCTTCGGGGGCGGTTTTGGTTTCAATTTCTAATTAACCTAATTTCTAATTGACCTAATCAAAAACCAATGGCAAAATGTCTAAATGGCGGACGATCAAAAATTAAAGAAATATGACTTGGAGAGTAGGACGGCGAAGTTTGGGGAAGACATTATTTTATTTGCCAAGAAGGTTCCGAGAAACATTGTTACGATTCCTTTAGTGGGCCAGTTGGTAAATGCTGGCACTAGCGTTGGAGCAAATTACTGTGAGGCAGACGACGCTGAATCGAAAAAGGATTTTAAGCATAAGATTGGAATTTGCAAGAAGGAAGCACGAGAAACGAAACATTGGTTAAGGATGATTGCGGTTGCTTGTCCGGAATTAAAAGAAGAAGCGCGCCGTTTGTGGCAGGAAGCAAAAGAGCTTAATCTGATTTTCAACGCGATCAGCAAGAAGGTTTAATCGGGCAATTTAATTTATTGGGATTTGATTAGAAATTAGGTCAATTAGAGCAATTAGAAATTTATTTCATGTCCTCCAAAACCCTTCTCAAAATTATCATCGGCCTGATTTTCGCCGTCGTCGTCGCGGTTCCTTTGTTCTACATCAAGCCGAGCATCTACCCCTTTGTTTTCGACAAGACGCTTTTCTTCCAGTCACTTGTTGAGGTTTTGTTCGCACTCTGGCTGGCGCTCACGATAAGCCGCATAGGACTTATGGGTCTTATAGGACGCATAAGACATATAAGTCCCATAATGCTGGCCTTAGCCGGTTTCATTGCCGCTTTATTGATCACCTCCTTCACGGGAATTGACCAATGGCGTAGCTTCTTTTCCACTTACGAGCGTGCCTTCGGGGTGTTTGCCATCATGCACATGGCCGCGTTTGCAGTTGTTTTGTCGTCCTTATGGAAAGAGATCCCTTGGCGGAAGGTTTTTGCCGCATCGATCGCAACTTCGGTTGTCGTCGGAGTATTGGCCATTTTTGAGTTTTATTACAGCAATAATTTGCTCTTGGACCAGCCCGGAGGCAGGGCCGGCTCCACTTTCGGCAACCCGTCTTTTCTTGCAGGATATCTTTCGTGGAATATTTTTCTGGCTTTATATTTTTTGTTGGCCCGCTATGGGTCATTCCCGCGTTCATCTGTCATTCCCGCGCAAGCGGGAATCCAGACCCAATCAGTCCCAGTCATCGACCGCGACCGCGACCGAGAACTGGATTCTCGGGTCAAGCCCGAGAATGACAGAAAAAGCTTTTTGATGAGATTCCTTCTCTCCGTGCCCTGGCTGACCTTCGCGATACTTCTTCAGGTTTTCGTTCTTGTATTTGTAACGCAAACGCGCGGAAATATTTTGGGATTGGTCGTCGGCGTTTTTGTTTTATTGATTTTATTCGTCATACATCCGCCCACGGGCGGATCGCGGACTTACGCAGACCAGACGCCGACTAACGCGGACAAGCGGCAGCCGATTACAACCAATTACGATAAATTACCATCAATTACCGCTCGTCTTTTCAGTTCCCGCCTAATATACATCGTCATTTTAGTTTTAGTCATAGGAGCAGGGTTAGGTTTTTGGTTCACGCGCGGAAGTGCAATTTGGGAGAATATCCCCGGCATAGAGCGCTTTAGGAGCGTTTCTTTGTCTTCCGAAGGCCTCCAGCCGCGTTTTATCGCCGCGCGCGCGGCGTGGACTGGATTTCTCGAGCGGCCGATTTTCGGCTGGGGTCCGGAAAATTTCAATGTCGTTTTCAACAAAAACTACGATCCAAAAGCGCTCCGCGCGAACTACCAGGAAACTCGTTTCGACAAGCCGCACAATTTCGTGCTCGAAGACATGGCGACAGGCGGGATTTTGCTTATACTTGCCCGCCTGGCGTTCTTTGTCGCCTTCATTTCTGCGTTATGGCGGTTAAAGGATAAATTATTCGGGCAGATAACGATCGCGGCATTCGCAAGCTATTTCGTCGGCAATCTTTTTCTTTTCGACACTATCGGTTCGACGTTACTGCTTTTTGTTCTCATGGGTTTTGTAGACGGCTTAAATGCAGAGGAAAGAGGAAAGAGGAAAGAGGAAAGAACGTCATTGCGAGCGACCGAAGGGAGCGCGGCAATCCAGAATGATATCGAGATTGCTTCGCCTTCGGCTCGCAATGACAATTCCGTTCCGCAATCTTCTTTCGCCATTGCATTGGGTATTTCGTTCATTTTCGCCTATGTTTTCAACCTCAGCACGATGCGCGCTTCCTACTATCACTTCCACGCTTTTTACGACGTGGCGAGGGGAATAGATACCGAGAGGAGCCGGTTGCAAAAAGGAATTGATGAATTCAAGCACGCCCTAGAAATTTGGCATCCGTATCGGTGGAATTTTGCTCGCGACTACGCCGCGGTGATGGCGCAGACGTATTTTTACAATCCACAGGTCATTCCGAAGGAAGCCGTTTTGGATGCGATCGGAGAGATGGAGAAAGTGGCTCGTGAGCACCCCGATGATGCATATAACCACTACGCCTTAGTTGATATGTACAACCAAATCTCGGATATCAACCTTGCGAGATTCTTGCCTGCGGCCGAGCAGGAAGGGGCAATTGCCCTGAAGCTAAGTCCCAACCGTCAACAAGTGTATTTCTCGCTCGCCAAGACAAAAACGCTTGAAGGAGATTATCCGGCGGCAATAGGGCTTGCAAAATACGCGCTGTCGCTCGACGACAGGGTTGCCGATTCGCACTTCTACTATGGGCTATTAGTCCTTGCGCACGGGAATATCGAAATCGGCTACGCGGAGCTTAAAGAGGCGATCCGCATGGGACGCAAATGGAAGAACTTTTACGAACCTCTTACGATAGGCAACCTACTTGCCGATGCCGGGCGCATCGAGGACGCGACCGAACTTTACGCCGTTGCCGTTTTGATGTCCGAAGGCGCGGAACAGCTTGAAGCGAAGACAAAGCTTGGCCTGGCCTTCTATGTTGCCGGCAAGCTCAAAGAAGCGAGAGAAGAATTGCAGTATGTCGCGGACAGATTCGAATTCAAGAGCAGTGAAACATTCGGCGATCTGCAACCGATCTTGGATGAGCTGGGTGTCGCTTACTGATGGAAGCGACACACCAATAGCCACGAATATTAACACGAAGCACCACGAATGTATTTAGTGGCGGCTCATTGGGCATCAACGACATTCGGTGTATAATGTTTATATAGTAATTTTTTCGCAAAAAGGTCGTTGCGCTATACTAGCGCACACTAATAATCACGAATACAAACACGAAGCACCACGAATATATTAGCGCTTATTCGTTCCGTATTAGTGGTACTTAGTGTGTTTGCGAAGCAAACAATGAATAAAGCAGGATTTGTTGATGCAGTGCAGGCGGCGGCCGGATATGGGACACGGGCCGAAGCCGAGCGATCGGTTGAGGCGGTCTTGGACACGATCACGAAAAGTTTGAGCCGAGGCGAAGAGGTCGCCATTTCCGGATTTGGCATATTTCTCGTGCAAAAGCGCGCCGCGCGCATGGGACGCAACCCGAAGACGGGGGAGTCGATCCAGATCGCGGCTTCGGTAAAACCGAAGTTCAGACCGGGAAAACTTTTGAAAGAAGCAGTAGCATAAAAAACAAAAACAGCTCCGCGGAGCTGTTTTTGTTTTCCTATTGAGCTATTGCTTCATTTATCTTTTCCGCGAGCGACAGTATTTTTTCGTATGTTTGGGCAAGCGATTCGAGGAAAATCTTCCCTGCTTCTGCAGCTTCATCTGCTTTGCCGTAAGCCCTTAAAATTTCGATGACGCGCTGGTTGTAAGATGTCGTTCGCTGAAATTCCGCCTCCGCGTCTTTGAGCCCATTTCTCACTTCTTCGTTCAATCCCAGGCCGAAGATGTCAACCGCCCGCCTTACTTGGTTAAGGCGGTTTTTGCCGGTCTCGAAAAGTTCTTGATTGCGAGTCCAGGCGATGAATTGCGCGGCTACGCTCGCAGTCGGCTGAAAATTCCCTTCCCGCCAGGTACGCAAGTTTTTCGCGAAGTCCTTGGTGCCCTGTAGGCCGAGATTATCGATCTGCGCTTTCTGGAGCGCGTAATAATTCAGAGTTTCGGAAAACCACGAAACAAGTTGTCCCCGGAGCGCCTGAGCGTCTTCATTCGTTATTTTTATGGAATCGAAGTTGTTTCGCAAAACCAAAAGTTCATCTGTGGCGCAATCGATGACTTCATGGAGCAGGGATTTTCTTACCCGCAGTTCTTCTTTCACGCGCGACAAATAATCCAATTCAAAATTGTTTTGAATGCTCTCTATCTCGGCGAATTTCTCTGGGCTAAGAACACAGGTTGTTTCCACCGCTGCGGCCTCTTCCGCTGCCGCAGCTTGATTCGAATAAAGAACGACGAAGACGACAGCGAGTGTTAGCGCCATAAGGACGATCGGAGCTTTTCTCATAACCAAAAGTATAATCGGGAAGTAGAAATTCGACCAGTGCGCTTGATGATAGTCGAATTTTCACTTCCCGATGTAATACCGTAACAAAAAAGCGCCACTAAAAGGCGCTAAATTCCGGGCTTAATGCGCTTTATTGAGAAAGCAGGTCAAGCGCTTCTTCTATGGAGAGAACCTTGAATTCAGAATCATCGCTGGACACGCCCTCTTCTTGGCTTACGACAGAAACAGTCGATTCTCCCGCGGAACGGGCAACGGATTCGTTGTAGTTAAGGTTTGCGAGCTCTATCTGAATGTCGATAGCCTCGGCTTCGGCTTTAATGCTCGCCGGGTCGATGGCGGTTATCTGCAGTGGTTCGAAAAACTTGATGTATGAGGCGCCGCCCAAGATGACGAGTATCAAAAGTCCGGCCAAGGCAACGGACGCGCCCACTTCAAGCGTCCGCAAAATATTCTGATAAATGCCGAAGGGAATGTTGCTGCCGCCCAAAAGCTCGCGGCGCGACTTCCGCGTGAAATCTTTGTTCGGTTCGATATTTTTAAATTGTTGTAGGGTTTTGAGTAAATCCATGAATGTAATGCTAATCTGCGAATTCATTCGAATGCAACGAATAGTGCGAATTCGAACTATTAGTTGCATTAGCACGCATTAGTATATTGGTATTACGCTTGCACTAATATTTTCTTTAACTCTCTTATAGCTCTGTGTTGGAGAAGTTTTACCGCTCCTTCGGATTTCCCGAGCGAGTCGGCGACTTCTTTAATTGGCAGATCTTCGACGAAGCGCATGATAACGACGTCTTGGTATTCCGGTTTTAGTTTCTGGATCGCGAGCTGTACTTTCTCCATTTCCATTTTTCCTTCAACTCCGAAGTGCGCGATCGCCGGTGCTACGAAAAAGTCAGGTTCGGTCTCTTCAATACTCGCCTCTTTTTTGTTTGTGCGGTAGAAATCGATCACCTGGTTTCTCGCGATGCGGTAAAGCCAACTCGAGAAGGGATACCCCATGTCCTTATAGGATTTCATGCTCTCGAGGGCGGCGAGGAAGACCTGATGGGTAAGGTCCTCGGCATCCTCACGCCGGCCCACTTTGATTAGCACAAACCGATAGATTTTCGGTTGGTAATAATCGTAGAGGGAACCGAATGCCGAGGCCTTGCCCCGGATGGCCTGAGCTATTAATTTGTCTTCGCCATCTAACATATAGAACGAATTAGCGCCTATTAGGTTACCTTAATATTAGCAATAAAAAACGGGGTTATTGCCCCGCTTTTATCTTATGTTTTTTAAGGGATTTAGTCAAAAAATTTGCCCCCGATTGGTTGGATGGTAGGAGATGTCTTGAGCAGGGTACGAGAATCGAACTCGCGCCTCGACATTGGCAATGTCGTGTACTACCACTATACGAACCCTGCGATGTATCTACTTTACTAAATTTTTACTTAGTAAATCAAGCCAAACGAACACCTTTTCCTTTAATAGTCTATTCCCGCATATTATCATACATATTCCGTTGGATAGACGTTTTGATGGATGCCGTCCGCCGATGACTTGAGTTTTATAAAATTGTGTTTTCGGTATACCGATAATTTGAGACCAAAAACTAAGACAGATTTTTTCAGAAAGATCAGGATACAATATAAGGCCACAGCGTATATTCTCTTTTGGAATTTTTAAAACATCAACTAAAAATTTTGTATATAGTGAAATTATTTTCGAATTCGTATTAGTTAATCGAAAAGGATTTCCTGGTTTATTATCTCCCTCTGCCCAATAAAGCATTAAACCAGCGACAAAGAGGGGATTCCTCTTCAAGTAAGGGAAATCCCTAAAAGCTTCTTCCCGCGCTTTTTCTCTTTGCTGCGCCCATCTCGCCCTGTTGGCCTCTATAAGATTTTTTATTCTTTGCCGAGAATTTTTTGCTGCCTGAATCGTAAGAGTCGCTTTGATTTTGCGAGACACGGGGTCGCGACTTAGCCAACCGGCCAAAGTACTTTTAGGTATGCCTAGAGCTCTGCTAATTTCGTTATAACTTTTGCTTTTCTTGCGGAGTTCAACCGCTTTTTCTTTATCTCTTCTCATAGAAATCGAACCGATATAACCTCCTTTAAATTATATCATATCGGTTCAATTCTTTAGTAATTCGGCGGATTCCCGCTCGGGCCGATGATCTTGGGTTCGCCGCTCGGGCCGATAAATCCCTCCGGTACCCATTTTGGTTCCGGAGCAGCTGGTTCTACGGCGGTTGAGGTCGCGCTTTCTGGTTCGGAGGGTGTTGGCGGTGTTAGCTTGGTTTCGGTGAGCTGGATGATTATATCTAACGCGCTTGACCGTATCTCTTCTTGCAATCCAATGAACACAAGAGAGATCACAAGAACGATGAGCGCGAACGCAAGAATGAAAGAAGGCATTTATGGTGTGCGCCCGCGAGGAAGCTCACGCGCTCGCTTCGCTCGCTTTTAAAAACCCTCGGTTTTGATGGATTACATCCATCAACTGGTCCACTCGTTGAAAATAAATCTTCATGTTTATTTTCAACTCGTTGCCAGTTGTAATCCGGCCTTCGGCCTTTTTCCTACACGGAGGGGACGCTGAGTTTCCCCTCCGGCCCACCCCTCGTTCGATTCCTCGCAAAGACATTTCAGTATGAAAATTAAATTTTGTGTGCAGAATACTTAAAATAGTTCGAACCCATTTCGCCGTCTGCGGCGGCGAGGACCCCCCCCACGAATTCGGAGCGGCTTCGCCGCGAGATTTAACAATTTCCAATTTTTCTTTGGCGGCAACTAATTCAGAATTCGCAAAGCGAATACCAAATGTATTATATGAAAAAATTAAGAAAAAATCAAAAAAGAAAAGAGGCGGCCGATTTCACCGGACGCCTCCGAGGGTTTGGATGGTGCGATAGAGTTCTTCCCACGAAGCGACACGTTTAGCGACCTCGCCAACGTCCAAGTGGGCATTGTAGCCCCACGAGAACAGGTAGCGATGCGGCACAACTCCGACGAGTTGTTCGAGTTTGTCGAGGTCGTCGTCAATGTAGAAGTCGAGACCATTCGTGGCATTAGCCTTACTGTTGCCGTAACCAACACCAACGAAATTGAGTTTGAGTCCTTGTCGCACAGACCACTCTTTGGCGATTTCGAGCTCGACTTCGCCGCGAGAGGTTACAACGAGGACGGTGTGGCCGTCAGCAACAAGCCGAGGAAGAAAATGAAGGACGCCATCCACTGGCTCCATCAGGAAACCAACCTCACGCGTTCCGTAGATAGTCTTCTGAAGCTCGCGGTACTGCTCCATCGTGAGATGTTTTTCTCCCACCACGATTTCTTTCTTGAACTTCGCGGACGGAATATCAACCCCGTAGAGCTTCTTCGCACCATCGGACTTGAGTTTTCCACAGTCGGAAATGACACCATCAAAATCAAGGCCTATTTTCATGCTTTACCTCCAGCTCGGAATGAACATTTGAACTACAAAGACGATAGCTTAAAAACCAGGAAAAATCAATATGAAAACGAGAAAAGAAGCTCGCCGAGTTTCTTTGTAAAAATTCCTGTGATTAAAAAATTTTCCTCCCCCAAAATTAAAATATGGTTCGAGCCGATGTTTTTCTTCGGGTTCTTTTGCGGTTTTCAGTGGTGCGCCCGCGAGGATGTCTCACTGCTCGGCCTTCGGCCTGCGCTTTAAAACCCAGCGGTTTTAATGTTTCCGCCACGGGAAAACTCCCGCCTGCGTGGCCGTAGCCACTTCGGCGAGGCGAAGGCCCGTTTTCCCGACCCCTTTCCCGTTCGATTCTTGTGCGAACATTAATCAATTAAATAATAAATTTTTTGTGCGCCCGCGAGGAATCGAACCCCGATTTGTAGCTCCGCAAGCTACCGTCCTATCCGTTGAACGACGAGCGCAAATTTATAAACTCTAAACTCTAAATACTAAATTCTAAACAATTTCAAAACTCAAATTTCAAAAATTTTGGATTTAGACTCGCCTCGCTGAAGCGAGAGCGAAACGGGTATTTTGATTTATTTAGGATTTAGAGCTTAGGATTTAGAATTTACATCGCCTAGAATCTCAAAAACTCTTCAAGCGCGTCAAGGAGCGAATGCTGGTGTTCGACCTCGCGCAACGCCGAGCCGAGTACTCCGCGTACTTCTCCCAATTTACTTTTCGGCACGCGGATCTTGAGAGATGGCTTAAGCCGGCTTTTGAAGCGCAGGAAGATATCGGCTAATTCCCCCTCCGCGTCATTGACGCTGAAATTTTCAAGTTCGGAATAGAGGTGATTTTTCCGATCGGCAATCGCGATGCCTTTTTCTGTGACGGAAAAATTGACTATCTCGGCCTGTCTATTCCCCCAGACGAGAACCAGTATTTCCGCCAAAACCACAAAAAATCCGAAGAGGAAATTCCTTTGCCAGACGGCTAGCCCGAGTATGATAACGGCAACGATGATGGAAAGCCAGTACCAAGACACGCCTTTCGGCCGCTCTTCAAACTCCGGTGCGCTCCAACGAATTTCAGGGTTTGCCATGCTTTTATTGTAATGGTGCTTTTGTATTTCATCAACGAATAGCGAATATGGAACGAATTTTCGAATAAAAATTCGTAAATTCGCAATAGATTCGTTATTCGATGATGCTTACGCCCTTGCCACAGTGAGGGCGATTATTCTTTTTACTCCGGCACTTTTCAGGGCTTCTGCCGCCGCAAGCATTGTTGCGCCGGAGGTCAGGACATCGTCTATTAAGATCACATTTTTGCCCGCTAGTCCGCCTTGCGCATGGAATGAGCCGAGTACGTTTTCTTTGCGCTCATCGATGTTTTTCGCTTCACTTTGCGGTTTAGCGTGTTTTAGGCGTGAGAGAGAGGTGATGGAGAGTGGAAGCCCGAAATACGAAGCGAATTTTCGGGCGATGAGTTCTGCCTGGTTGAATCCGCGCTCGCGCAGGCGTTTTTTCGAAAGCGGTATCGGTACGACGACGAAGTTTTTGAGGTCGAAGTTGAGTCCCACCGCGTACCGCACAAGAAGTTCGCCAAGTTCCTCCGCCGCGCTTTTTATGGACTTGAATTTCAATGCCCAGACAAGCTCTTTTGTCGCGCCGTCATAATTTGTGGCCGCGCCAAGGACATAGAGGAAACCCTTGTGGCAGACCTTTTTATTCAGAGCTAAGCGGGCACCGCATTTGCCGCAGAAAAGCTTGCGGTTCAAGGGAATTGCGCTGAAACACTTTGCGCAAAGCGATGCGCCATTACGTGACTGCTCACCGCAATGGAAGCAGTTCGTGGGGAAAATAAGGTCAAGCAAGTTGCGCAGGTTCATTTCTGGGAAATTATCATTTTTTCGTGCTAAAATCAAGGTGAAGGTCTGGCCCAAGAGCGCAATCCGAAAGGTGAAGCGCGATTGGCAGCCAAACCTTTACCGAGCACATAAATTATGTATGACATCTATGTCATTAAAAATCATAGGGATAGAAAAGAAAGGTTGGTGAGTAATTTAAAATAACCTATGTGCTCGGTGCTCAATTTTGCGGCCACTCGGGCTGCGTAATAAATAACTTGCCCTCGCGGGCAAAATTGGCATGCCTGACATCTTCAGTATTTTTAAACAAAGTGTTTTCCCGTCCTACTTAGGGGTCGATATCGGCACGACCTCGATTAAAGTCGTTGAGGTGAAACCAGGGAAGCAATTGCCGCAAGTTATTAACTATGGATTTTTGGAGTCGAGCGGACACCTCGCGCGCGCGAACCAAGCACTGCAGACGAGCACCTTGAAACTTTTTGAGAAGGAGGCAGCCGAACTTTTAAAATTGATCATCCACGAAATGAAGCCGGGGGCAACCGAGGCGTTTGCTTCACTCCCTATTTTTTCCGCGTTCACGACCGTGCTCGACTTCCCGATACTTTCTCCAAAAGAACTTAGTCAGGCGTTGATCTATCAAGCGAAACAATATGTGCCGCAACCGCTTTCCGAGGTTGCTTTGGATTGGCTCAAAGTCGGAGAGTATGAAGACGACAAGGGTTTCAAACATCAGCAAGTACTTTTGATCTCCGTACCCCAGGAGCAGATCAGGAAATATCAAAAGATTTTTAAGGATGCGGGGCTGAACCTCAAAGCGCTTGAGATAGAGGGCTTAAGCTTGGCAAGGGTTTTTGGAGGGAATGACCCGACACCGACGGTCGTAGTCGACGTCGGCAGTCGTTCGACCAACATCACTTTTCTCGATCGTGGCGAACTGCGCATGAGCATGCAGACGGACTTCGCCGGAGCGTCCTTAACGCAGGCTCTGGCATCTAGTTTAGAGATAAATCCCTTGCGCGCCGAGGAGCTTAAAAAAGAGCGCGGTATATCGATGAGCGGCCCGAATTTCGAACTGTCCACAATAATGTTGCCGTTTTTGGATGCTATAATTAATGAGGTGAGAAAGGCGATCTACCGCTACGAAATCCAGCTTAAAAGCGCGGCAAAGGTGGAAAGAGTGATATTGAGCGGCGGCGGTGCGAACCTGCGCGGGATAGAGAAATATTTTGAAAGGGAAATGGGCCTGCCGGTCGTTCGCGCCACACCATTTGTGAAGTTCGAATATGGTTCCGAGCTTGAACCTATCCTGGGAGAGCTTGGTCCTGTAATGAGCGTCGCCTTGGGACTCACAATGAGAGAATTCTTATAAGCTCTCTAGCTCGTAAGTGCTAGAAATCAAACCAACGGATTTCTCGCGTTCAGCTCATTAGCCAGACATCAAGAACTAAAAAGCCATCAATATGAAAATTAAATTACTAACGAGCTAACGAGCTATCAAGCTAACTTTATGGCCTTACCACAAAAAGTTCTTGAACAATTATCGCGGGAGCCGCCCAAGACCCCGGGTTGGGCCGGGCAGTTTTTGATGTTCTCGGGGACGATATTTTTCATAGCTCTCTTGGTTTACCTCGGGCTTGCCTTCGGTTACCGCCCCTATTTGGTTTCCGAAGTAGCGCAGCTCCAAGATCAGATCAATTCCTTCGGCCAGCAGATACCGGCAGAAGAGCAGGCGAAGATCATAAATTTTTATTCGCAGCTTTTGAATATCCGCACCCTTCTCTCGCGGCACGTTTTTTCGTCGAAGGCGTTCGAATGGCTCGAGGCAAATACGCAGGCGAGAGTTTATTTCGATAAGTTCGATTTCAACGCTAAGAACAGCGAAGTGCGGCTTGGCGGCCTTGCGAAAACAATGGAGGACGTGAATCAACAACTCGCCATTTTTGACAGTCGGCCGGAAATCAAAAAGGCCAACACCTCGAACGTTACTTTGTCCAACAATATTTGGCGCTTCGACGTCACACTGACTTTTGATCCAGGTTTTTTCCGCAGTGCAGCGGAATTATAAAGATGAATCCCGTTAGAAATCGCGGACGCGTATAAAAAATAAAAAATCTCAATTATGAAATTCTATCTGGCAAAAATTAGTGGGTTGCGGAGAATGCTGTCCGCGTCCTATTTCTAACGGGATGAAACAAACCACCAAAAGATTTATGAGCATGATAGTCGGGCTTGCGCTTATCGTTGGAGCGATGATGTTGTATTTTCAGTTCATAAAGCCCGTGTATGACGATAGCCAGCAAGTAAAAAGCCAGCAGGTTTCACAGCGTTTGTTTCTTTTAAACGAGCAAGACACGATCAAGCGCGTGCAGGACTTGATCAGCAGTTATCAGACGCAAGGCGAGCTTCAGCAGGCGATTTCTTTGGCCCTGCCGGCAAAGGAAGATGTGAGCGGCGGACTTGCCCAGCTTTATGGCCTGGCGCGGGCAAGCGGCGTGAATTTCGAATCGGCCTCGATCAGCGTTGGCGCCTTGAGAGGGGCAGCGGAAGCGGCGGCGCAAGAGGAACCGCAGTTTGCGCCAAGCTTTGCGCTTCAGAAACCCCTTGGGACGGTTACGTATCGTGTCAAGATCACCGGGCCATATGTTAACCTGAAGAGCTTCCTTGAGCTTTTAGAAACGAACATCCGCATTTTCGACCTAGAAAGTTTGTCTCTTACGCCCGTAGGCCCGGCTGGCGCGGGGACGCTTTTCAGCTATGAAATGGCCGTTACAACTTATTACCAAAGGCCGGAGTAAAAAAATTTCTAATTGCACTAATTACCCTAATTTCTAATCAATAGCCGAAAAATAAATTCCAAATTACAAGCACCAAATTACAAACAAATTCAAATGACCAAAATAAAAAATTCCGAACCTTTTGAATTACGAGTTTGTAATTTCGATATTGTTTGTGATTTGTATTTTGTGATTTGTGATTTTCGCAACCTGGGATTTGTTTAGAAATTAGAAATTAGGATTTAGAAATTAAAATCTATGGCTATCATCGTCGAAGAAGAACGACCGCAAATAAATATAACAAGGATGTTGATGTGGCTTATCATCCTTGTGATCATTGGTGTCGCCATCTATTACATCTTTTTCTCTCAGCCGCAAATAGTTGATGTCGCTATCCCGAGCAATTTCCAGAACATCGATCCCTTGGCGAGTATCAATTTAAATCCGGAAGATGTTATTAACGGTCCGGAATTTCAGGCATTGAAACAGTATGTGACGGTTCCCGAGCCGGGGAACGCCGGACGCCTGAATCCGTTTTCTGCGCCGTAGAGTTGGTTATGGCTCTATAGCGGCTTCGCCGTTTAGCTTGATAGCTAACGAGCTAACGAGCTAACGAGCTAAACATTATGTCTAGCGAAGAACTTTTAAAAGAAATTCAAAAATCCGGTCTTGCGGATGAAACAACCGTGAGCAAACTACGCCGCGAGTCTGTCTTGTCCGGCCAATCGATAGAAGCCGTTGTTTCGCGCACGCGCCTCATAGGCGACCAAGCGCTCGCTGAACTAAAAAGCGGGCTTTTGAAAGTTCCTTTCAAGAAAATTGACGCAGAAAGTTACGATGCGGACCTTTTGTCGATCGTTCCCGAGGAGACGGCGCGTAACTACGGAGTTATTCCCTTGTCGAAAAAGGACAACCTGCTTGTTGTCGGCATGATCAGCCCCGATGATCCGAAGGCGCAGGAGGCCCTGAAGTTCATCGCGCGCAAAAACCGCTTGAATTTGGGTGTATACCTCATTTCTTATGGTGACTGGATGGAAATTCTGAAGCGATATTCTTCATACCGCACAGAGCTTGAAAGAGCGGTTGAAGCGCTTGGTATTCGCCAGGGAGAAGGAGGCAGAAAAACAGTCCTGCTCGAAGAGGGCGGTTCCGGCGAAGACGCTCCGATAGTCAAAATAGTCGCAAATACGTTACGTGAGGCGGTTTCTGCGCGGGCGTCCGACGTCCACATCGAGCCGCAGACGAATTCATTAAGGATAAGGTTCAGGATCGACGGCGATCTTCATGAAGTTGCATCACTGCCCGCCGAGTTGGCGCAGCCGGTCGTTTCGCGCATCAAAGTTATGTCAAGTTTGAAGCTCGACGAAACGCGTGTTCCGCAGGACGGCCGCTTCAGGAGCAAAATATTCGATCGCGAGATCGACTTTCGTATTTCGACATTCCCTACTCCGCTTGGCGAAAAAGCGGCGGTGCGTATTCTCGACCCCACGACCGGACTTAAAAGTTTCGACGACCTCGAGCTTTTGCCGCCGGTCAAGAAAAAAATAGAAAGAGGGCTTGACCGGCCGTTCGGTATGGTAATGATCACGGGTCCGACCGGCTCTGGAAAAACGACAACGCTTTACGCCATGCTTCAGAATTTGAACGATGAAGACGTGAACATCGTGAGTTTGGAAGACCCGGTGGAATATTTTGTCTCCGGCATCAACCAATCCCAGGTCAAGCCGGAGATCGGTTACGACTTCGCAAACGGCTTGCGGCAGATACTGCGCCAAGACCCAGACATTATCATGGTCGGTGAGATTCGAGACAACGAAACGGCCGCGCTTGCGGTGCATGCCGCCTTAACAGGCCACATCGTGCTTTCAACGTTGCACACGAACAATTCTCTGGGAGTTATCCCGCGTCTTATCGACATGAAAGTAGAACCATTTCTTTTGCCGGCTTCGCTAAGCTTGATGCTCGCCCAGCGGCTCGTCGGCCGTCTTTGCGATGCCTGCAAGTCCGCGGAAGAGGCGCCGGCAGCGGTTCAAAAAGCGGTGAAGCGCGCGCTCGAAGGCGTCCCCGCCGAAATTTCATCCCAATATGAAGAGCCTTATAAGATCTATCACAGTAAGGGTTGCAATGTTTGCAAAGGCAAGGGCGTGGTTGGCCGCCTCGCTATTTTTGAGGTGCTCGAGATGACGCCAGAGATGGAGGAGATAATCAACACCGGTCCGACCATCCAGCGGATCCTCAAAGAAGCGAAAAATCAGAACATGATAAGTTTGCGCCAAGACGGCATCATTAAAGCTCTTGAGGGCAAAACGTCGATCGAGGACGTGATAAAGGAAACGGAAGAATTGTAATATCGCTAATTTTCACGAATTGCATTCGCGAATATTCGCGAATAGAATTATTAGTATACAATCGCGAATACCATGGCTGACTACAAAGAAAAACTTAAGGACCTTCTAACGACGACCGCGAAGCAGAATGCTTCCGACCTGCACTTGGGCGTCGGTCGGCGGCCGACCCTGCGCATCGACGGCGTCTTAGTGCCTCTCCAGAAAGAAACCATCCTTACCCCCGAGATGTCCGAGGGGCTTATCTTCGCCCTTTTAACCGACGAGCAAAAAGAACGCCTTGTGCGCGAAAGGCAGATCGACTTCGCCTACAGCTTCGAAGACAAAGCGCGTTTCCGGGCAAACGCTTTTTACCAGAAAGGATATCTTGCCGCCGCGCTTCGACTCATTCCCTCGCGCATCAAAAGTTTGGACGAACTTAATTTGCCGCCGATCCTGCACGACTTTACGCGCCTTTCGCAAGGTTTCATTTTGATCGTCGGTCCGGCCGGACATGGAAAATCGACCACGCTTGCCGCCTTGCTCGACGAAGTGAACCATTCGCGCTCGGACCACATCATTACGATCGAAGACCCGATAGAATATTTGTTCACGCAGGACAAATGCATCGTTTCCCAGCGCGAAGTGGGAGCCGACACGCCGACATTCCACGACGCCTTGCGCACTGTTTTGAGGCAGGACCCAGACGTTTTGATGATAGGTGAAATGCGCGACTCGGTTTCCATCTCAACCTCGATGACGGCGGCCGAGACCGGCCACCTCGTTTTCTCGACACTGCACACGAACTCCGCTTCGCAGACGATCGACCGCATCATCGATTCTTTTCCGGCCGAACAGCAGGGCCAGGTCGTCTCCCAGCTTGCGGCGACCCTCGTCGCCATCATTTCCGAGCGTCTCGTTCCGCGCGCCTCTGGCGGACGGATGCCCGCGATGGAAGTGATGATAGTGAATCCTGCAATACGGAACCTGATCCGCGAACGCAAGATCTACCAGATCGACCTCGTCATAGAAACAAGCTTGCAGGAGGGCATGATCACCCTAAATCGCGCCTTGGCGCAGCTGGTGAAGAGTAAAGAGCTTTCACTCGAGAACGCGGAGCTTTACTCGCTAAATCCTGCCGAATTGAGAATATTGTTAGAAAGGATTTAATCGAGATTCAAAACTACAAATACATGCGAATGCCGCGAATAACCATTTGTAGATTCGCATGAGATTCGCAGTTTAGCATCGCTCGCGTTAGCAATGAAGTTTAAATACCAAGCTCGCACAAAAGAAGGAGAAATGCAGGTTGGCTTTGTTGAGGCCGGAAGCAGGGAATCGGCCGCGAATATTTTGGCCGGCCACGAATTATACATTCTGCAGATCGAGTCCGCCGAGAAGAAAAGCTTTTACGACGCGATCGCCAATATCTTCAGCCGTGTGAGGCGCAAAGACATGATGGTCTTCACGCGCCAGCTCGCGACACTTCTTGAAGCGCGCCTGCCCTTGAACACCGCCCTTAAAACCCTTCGCGAGCAGACAACCCACCTGGTTTTGAAGGAAGCGGTCTATCAAATTGCCGAAGATGTGGACGCAGGGCTTTCGCTTTCGCAGGCGATGGAGCGACAAGGCGAAATTTTCCCTTCGTTTTATGTCGAGATGATACGGGCATCGGAACTGACAGGTAATTTGAGCGAAGTTTCGGGTTTTCTTGCCGACTATACGGAAAAAGAAGCTGTCTTGGCGAGTAAAGCCGCGTCCGCGCTTATTTATCCGACGATTGTTGTCACTCTTTTCCTTGCCGTCGGATTCATTATGGTAACCTTCGTTTTCCCGCAGATCGGCCCCATCTTCGAGCAATCGGGCGTAAATCTTCCCATCTACACGAGAATTCTTTTAGGCGCAGGGAAATTTTTAGGAACATGGTGGCCGGCGGTTATTATTGCTCTCTTCGTTTTCGCGATAATTATTTTTGATTATGCCACGACTTCTGAAGGCAAAGCGATGGTGGACGATGCGAAGATCAAGCTCCCGCTCTTGAGCAAGATATTCATGCCTCTTACGATGGCGCGATTCTCGAACGCCGCGGCGCTTCTTATCCACGGAGGCATTCCCGTAGCGCAAACGCTCGAGATCATCGGGCATATGGTGGGGAATATTTTGTACCGCGACATCATCCACGAAGTGGCGGAAAGCGTTCGCCAGGGAGAACTTCTCTCTCAAGCCATGGCGAAGTACCCCGAATATTTTCCGCCGCTCGTGGGGCAGATGGTTGCCGTGGGCGAGCAAACCGGAAAATTGGAGCAAGTTTTCACGCGCCTTTCCGCGTTTTATAATCGCGAAACCGATTCGGTCGTGAACAGCATCGTCGACCTTATCCAGCCGATCTTGATAGTGGGCATCGGAATCCTCGTCGCTCTGCTTTTCGCCTCGATCTTGATACCGCTCTACAGCTTAACGACGAGTATCGGGGTATGATCGCGAATTTTTAATTCCTAATATCTAATTTCTAAATATTGTCACAATTGTTATCCTCGGGATTGTCGCAACTGTCATCCTCGGGCTTGACCCGAGGATCCAGGCGGCGTTCCCGCGAAAGAGGGAAACTAGTTTTGACCTGGATTCCCGATCAAGTCGGGAATGACACCCTGGATTCCCGCTGGAGTTTACCCCGTACCGTGATACGGGGCGGGAATGACAGAAAACCACCGGAGTGGCGAATTCACAGGGTAGCCGTTTCATTCTGCTATAATTGATATTAAACAAAAAAGGTCGAGTTATCTCATCGGCATCAATCAGCCCTAATCAGCATTTATCAGTGTATTGACGTTAGGCTATATTCCAAACGTTTTTGACGCAGATTTATGCCGATTAAGCCGATTTATGCTGATATCTTAAAATGAAAAAAGGTTTTACATTGATAGAAATCCTTATCGTCGTCGCCATCATCGCCATTCTGGCCTCGGTCGTCATTATCGGACTGGGGTCGACCAGCCGTGCCGGCCGCGACGCGAGGCGCATTGCCGACTTGAGGCAGACGCAGACCGCGCTTGAGCTCTATTTCAACAGGTGTGGCAGGTATCCCGGGCAGGCCGCTCCAGCGGGTGGAGGAGTTTGCCAAACAGGAACGCCCCAGAACTGGGACACGTTGAGAGCTACTATTACCGGCAGCGGTATCGGAGTCAATAACGTCGGCGCCGATCCACAGACAGCGGGAGGAAAGAGCTATGGTTATTTCACCAATGGCACATCCTACCTTATTTCCGCCCCGCTTGAAGATCCGAACAATGCCGCGCTTAGCCAGGGCATTACAAACTTTGCGGCTTGGCAGGCTGCCAACCCGAATGCTTCAGGGTTTGGCTCCAGCCCCGCCGGTCAATGCGGTCCGCAAACGCCCCCGACACAGGCGCTCTACTGTCTGTCGCTCTAGTTGCAACGGAGCAAGATGTTCCGCAACACAAAACCCGCCTCTTCGGCGGGTTTTGTGTTGTCGGGAACCCGTTTCCCCAGAGTGTCTTGCATTCAACTTAGAATCCGATCACTTTATTCCCTGAGCGTAGCGCAAGCGGAGTCGAGGGGGGGTGCTTTAAGGCCTTTGACCCCGCACCACGCTTCGACAAGCTCAGCGGATACGGGGCAGGCAAGCTCAGGCAATAAAATTGCGCTCAGGCGATAAAATAAGCCGGAGCTTTGTCCCCAGCCCAGCCGCGCCAATATGATATGATTTTATAAAGCGTCGGGCGCCATACGGCGCACACAAATAATCACGAATATAAACACGAAGTACCACGAATGTTAGTGGTCATTTGTTCCGTATTAGCGGTACTTAGTGTGTTTGTGAAGCAGACATGAAAAAAGGTTTTACATTAATAGAAATCCTCATCGTCGTTGCCATTATCTCCGTGCTTTCATCGGTGGTCTTGATCGGTTTGGGGCCGGCACAGCGCGTCGGTCGTGACGCAAGGCGCATCGCCGACTTGCGGCAGATGCAGAGCGGTCTTGCTCTTTATTTCAACAAGTGCGGATATTACCCCGGTGTTGCCCAGTCCGATCCTCCGCCGTGCGACAATTTTGTCGTAATCTCAACGTGGACGGAGCTTGTGGGCGCCCTGCGGGGAAGTAACATCGGAGTAAACCAGGTTTCTTCAGACCCGAGCTCCGCGGCCGGGAGAAATTATCTTTACGGAGTCAGTTCTGACGGTTCCGGATATGTTTTAGGCGCGTCGCTCGAAGACCCGAACAACCAGGCCTTAGTGAATGACGCCGACAGCTTGATCAACGGTATTGACTGCGAAGATCCGATCTACTGTATAGAATTTTAGCAGTCAGGATTTTAGCGGTATCAAGGCGACCGCTCCGGTGAAAGCCGGGGCGGTTTTGCGGTATAATAAACTATAATGCGGATGTTGCTGATAACTTATGCGGATGTTGCGGATAGAAGACGGTTTTCTTCCCTGAGCTTGTCGAGGGGATTCGATAATGAAATCCTTTGACTCGCTCCGCTCGCTCAGTAAATAATCCGCATCATCAGCATTGATCCATCCGCATCATCAGTATTATGCTAATGAATTTTTTCCTCTTCATCCTCGGTTCCGCCGTCGGCAGTTTCTTGAACGTCGTTGCTTTGCGCTACAAACCGGACAAATTTTTGTTCGGCCGGCAGATATTGGGCCGTTCGCATTGCCCGCATTGCAGACACAAACTTTCATGGTTCGAGCTTGTTCCGCTTTTAAGTTTTGCTTTTCAGCTGGGCCGCTGCCGGAACTGCCAAAAAAACATATCTTGGCGCTATCCGATCGTGGAAATAATCTCCGGTTTAATTTTTGTTTTCATCCCACTCGCGCTGTTTTCAGCATACCTACTACCCACTACCTACTACCTACTCTCGTTCCTGTGGGTCTTTATCTTTTCCGTACTCCTCCTCGTCGCTCTTATCGATCTTCGTTTAAGCATTATTCCCGACGAAGTTCATACTCTTCTTCTCGTGGCCGGCGCCGGCTTGACGTACCTCGAAAGGGATTTGGCGCTTTTTGAAAGATCGTTTTTGGGATCGTATTCTTTGATTTTTGGTTTCGGCGAGAACATTTGGACGAATCATATTATTGCCGCAATTGTAGGCGGTCTCATTTTCGGGTTTGTCATATTCGTCACGCGCGGGCGAGGAATGGGAATGGGCGACCTAAAACTCGCGATCCCGCTAGGTTTCATTTTTGGCTGGCCGGACATTTTTGTTTTGATCGGGCTCTCGTTCGTTGTCGGAGCACTGGTCGGAGTTTATGTGATACTTTTCCGGCATCTGCACTTCAAAAGCGCCATACCTTTCGGGCCGTTCCTTGTCGCTGGTTCTGCCTTGGTATTTTTCTTCGGCAAAGAACTTGCGGATTTTTACTTCGGCTTGTTTCCTGTATGATGAACATAATGCTGATTATGCGGATAGGTCAATGCTGATGATGCGGACAAGTAAAGTTAAACTTATTTACGAGGATCTGACATATGAGATTAATGGAATTTTGTTTAGCGTCTCAAAAGAACTCGGTGTATACAGAAACGAAAAACAGTATTGTGACGCGATAGAGAAATTGCTTAAAGAGCGTGAGATTCCTTATGAACGGGAGAAGCGACTGCCTGCGTCATTTGACGGAGAAGCTCTTGGAAGAAACAGGATTGATTTTCTAATCAGCAACAAGATTGTTTTAGAAATTAAGGCGAAACCATTTATTACTCGCGAGGACTACTACCAAACAATGCGTTATTTGAAGGCGCTAAACAAAAAACTTGGTATTCTTGTTAACATGCGTCGCCGCGCCATAAACCCGAAGCGGGTTTTAAACAAAGAAGCAGAGAAGTAGTCATCCGCAGCATTCGCATATAAATCAGCATCATCCGCATTATGAACAAGGGTTTTACCCTCATAGAAATCCTCATCGTCCTTGCCGTGACCGTTCTCATATCTTCCTACGTCATCTCTTACAGTAAGGTTGGCCAGAATCAAGTTGCTCTGGAGATAGAAACGCAAAAAATAGCCAATCTTATTTTGGCGGCAAAAGCGGCGGCGGTGGCGACGCTCGATACGCCGGAGCGGCAATCGGCGAGAACTGCGCAGGGCAGGATCATCTGCGGTTATGGATTTGAAATAACTTATTCTGATCCGGCAAGTTATCGGATTTTCAGCTACGAGCCGCAAGCGGCAACTTGCACGAATATAAATCCCATAAGGCCCCAAGACCGTTTTTCAATTCCCTCCGGACTTCTTCCTTCGCCGAGCGCAGTAGTTTCTGCAAATGTTCTTTTGAACGAGAAGCCATGCAGTGTTACCCCTTGCGATGCTCTGCACGTTGTTCTTTTTGTACCTCCGAACCCAGAGACGCTTTTGAGTAGGAACGGGAAAGGCGCGCTTCCACCCACGAGAGAAAGGGACTTGCGCGTATATCTAGAAACCGCGGATGGCTCGGCCAAAAAAATTATAACCGTAACCCAGTCGGGACAGGTTGACTTTTGAGCTAACGCAAGCGATCCAAAACTACAAATTTCATCCGAATCTACGAAGATATGCAGCAATCTCAAAATAATAAAATTATAGAAAAGGAATTGTCGTACGAGCTGAATGGGATTTTTTTTGGTATTCAGAGTAAGCAGGGCAGATTTTGCCGCGAGAAGCAATACTCAGACGCACTTGAGATAGAGCTCAAAAAAAAGGATATCCCTTACCAGCGTGAGCATCCTATTCCTGTAAGTGGGGTCAAATCAAATTTCGTGGATTTTGCCGTTGGCGATAAGATTTTAGTGGATTTCAAGGCCAAACCGTTTATTGAAAAAGACGACTACTACCAGATGAAACGTTATTTGGAAGCAAGTAACTTTGAATTGGGATTAATTGTTAATTTCAGGCAAAAGCATTTACAGCCAAAGAGGGTCTTGAATTCGAAGTTTTCGGAGCATTCGGATGTATTCGTAGTTTCGGATCGCGTCCATGGGCAGGCGCTAATCGAAGCCTTGGTTGCGGCGAGCGTTCTTGTCGTGGGGTTTTTGGGCATGTTCGCCCTTTTAACGCGTTCACTGTTTTTAAACAGGATCGTTTCCGACAGCTACATCGGCAATTATCTTGCGGCAGAAGGCATTGAGGTTATAAAAAATATTATCGACACGAACGCGCTAAATAACCGTAGTTTCGACGCGGGAATCAATAACTGCTTTTCGTCCGCCTGCAGTTACGAAGTTCAGTATTTCACCTGTGCGTCGGCTGCGCAGTGTTCGCCCTCGTCTTTTGTTCCGGGCCATCAGCTTTCTTTCGATCCATCAACTGGCTATTACAGCTATAGCGGCACGGTGCAGACAGGTTTTGTGCGCGAGGTGCGTTTGCAGTTGATAAACCTGAGCGGCGATCCCAGTTTTGAAGCAGTGCGCGTTAATTCCATCGTCACTTGGACCACCGGAGCGGCGCAACAGCAAGCTAATCTGGAAGATATTTTTTATGATTGGAGACCGTAGCGAAGCGTAGCTTCGCTCATGGTTTCATTGTCGCATTGTTTCATTGTTATGGATAAGAAATTTCTACAATTAAATGATCTGGATGCGTATCGCATTGCTTTTGATTTAAGCAATTATGTTTGGGAAACTGTAAAAAATTGGGATTATTTTACGAAAGATACGATTGGCAAACAATTCGCTCGCGCGGTTGATTCTATTTCTTCCAACATTGCCGAAGGATTTGGACGATATGGAAAAAAGGACAAGATTAATTTTTATCGGTACAGCTTCGGTTCTTTGAAAGAATCTTCCGATTGGAACGAAAAGGCCAACATAAGAAAACTTTTATCCGGCGCACAATACAGTCATATTAATGGTGAATTGATAAAATTGCCGAAACTCATCAATCAGCTTATTCAGTTTACAAATAGTAAACTTAAACAATGAAACAAGGAAGCCATGAAACAATGAAACAAGGATTCACATTAGTGGATTTGATCGTTGCTCTCGGCGTCTTCGCAGTTGTCGCCTCGATCGCGGCCGGTGGGTTCGCGCTCGCGTTGCGCACCCAGCGGCAGGCGGCGTCGCTCATAGCCGCAAATAACAACGCATCCTTGGCGATAGAGCAAATGGCGCGTGAAATGCGTACTGGCCGTGTTTTTTGCGACAACAGGCCTCAGCCGGACGGAGGTGACACAGGCACGGCCGGGATTCCTTCGTGCTCGGCTTATTTAAGCGGTGACAGAAGCAAGATCGGTTTTATCGCCGCGACCGGCGAAACAATCGAATACCGTCTTGCGAGCGGCGGTGCGATAGAGCGGGGGGCGGGAGGAGTTTTCGTCCCGATTACGGGCGGCAAAGTTCTTGTTTTTGATCTTAAGTTCGACATCCGGGGCAATGACGAAAACGACGGCATCCAGCCGAGGATAACGATTGCTTTGGGCGTCAGTTCCCGCGAACCGGGACTCTCGGAGTCCAAAACGCGGATTCAGACGACGGTGAGCTCAAGGCCGCCGGACAGATAGGGTAAGAATATAGAATGTAGAATGTAGAATGTAGAATGTATCCGAACTTTCAATATGAAGCGAAACAATAAAACAACAAAAAAGGACAAAAATTCCGTAAAATCAGTTGTGCACAGAAGCAATTCACATCATGGGGAGATTTTATATAATAAGAGCATAATGGCAGATCATAAAAAAACCGCCATCGTGGTTGTTTTTTCGCTCGCAGTCGTTATGGTTTTAGTTTTACTCGCATGGAAGCGTCCACTTCCCGCTCCGAGCACAGAGGCGCCGGTTTTGACGCGCGCTCCGGAAGGGCAGTTTGTGTCTTCATTGCCGCGTGAATTCATATTGGACTCATCCGCCGCTCCGAAGGAGAGTCGCACTGTTACTTTAGGCGATGAGAAAGTGCAAACCACGGAGAATTACACCATCGACTACGGCGACGAAGGCGTTCAATCAACCGGGAACTATGAATCGCAGAAGTCGTTAAGCGCGCTTGCCTCCGCTTACGAGAAATTTTTGAACGATAATGGCTGGACCATTATCAATAAAACGACCTATCCCAGCTCCCGCGGATTCTACGGGAGCAAGGGTAATCAAGATATAAGCATCGCTATTATCGACAGGGGCGGAAAAAGGGACGTTTCGGTGAGTTATTTCGACCGGCCCGGTAAGTAAACTAAAATCATGACTGCAGACGTATTCAACAAAAATAGTGAACCGATGTCGCTTGACCGACTTGCGCAGATTATTGAAACGACAGTCGCCAAAAAAGAAGATCTTGCGGTACTGGTGACAAAAGAAGATTTGAAAATTCTTGATCAGAAGGTTGATGCCATGGAATATACCATGAAAGAAAACTTCCGTCTTGTGCGCGAAGAAGTGAGGAGCTTGAATTTTGCTGTAGAAATTGATGATCTGCGGGAACGCGTTAGGCGTCTGGAACAGAAAACAGGGCTCGCGCAATCTTGAGATCATATCAAAATGACGAAAACCATTTCTAAAAAAGTTCTTCTTATTTCAATAATATTTCTCGCCGCTTTATTGTTGATCTACTTTTACGGTGGGTTCGCGAGGGCGCAATTATTATCGGGGATCACTGACTTTAAGGTTGGAATTAACGTGAATTCGGGTGGTAGCGTGGACACGATGAAGTACACGTCAGCTGCTTCTCTTGGCGGGGGGGAGAGCCTCTGGACAACGGTTGGAAATAGTGACAACGGCATCGACCTTTTCAGGGTCGGATTCGCAAAAGTCGGCAGCGCCGAATTTTCTGGAGATTTTCAGATTTGCTATCGGAACCGCGGTTCGGGAAGCGGTTACTCAACTACTGGATGTACAAAACGGGCGAGTGAGGTTCCGCCCGGCATCGTTGATTGGGGCACTTGGGCTGACCCCAGCTTCAGCAACCCCGACAACATGATGATTAAGCTCATAACGTTCCCCTGGCCGACCGACACGCCGCATATTACCGATTTCCGAATTTGGATAAAAGCGGCTGACGGCGATAGTTGCGTTGGCGAGGGGACTCCACGGCACACCGAGTGGTTTTCGGCCATAAGCACGAGCAATTCTGATTGGGCGTCAGATTCAGAAGGTGGCACTGGTGCGAACACCGACTGCCAAAAAGTTGGCCTTGAGGTTGTGAGTTCCTTCTGCGAGGTGATATCTATATGTACGGCTGGCGGAAGCGGCTGCTACTTGCAATCTAATGCTAGTCTCGTAGATGAATGTACTCCGTCGGATACTGGAACGGGGAAAGATAAATGTGATGCCGCGTGTTCTCCCACCGAATTCGTTGAATGCTATCCACCGGACTTTAGTCTATGCGCCGTAGAGCCGTCTCTCGGCACCATTGTTGTGAATTCTTATGACTCACTCACGATCCAGCCGGTTGTCGGAAGCTGGTTTTTCCCCGCCGGTCCGTCAGATCCTTGCGTTGCAAATCCGGCAAATTGTTCGGGAACGTCTCACAACTATTCGAATGTTGCTGCCGGAACGTACACTGTTGGTGCTCCGTTCCCCGAACAAAATGCACCCACCGGATATGCGCTATCGATGGTTTTCGGAAGTTGCGGATCTTTTGGATCCACGGCCACCTGTCTTTTGCCGGGCGGCGGCGGTACAACATTCGACGTTTACTGGGACCCGCTCGCGAATATGCTGCTTTCGAAGACCAGCGCCGATTTAACGATAACCCAAGGAGGCAAAGTATCTGATTCGTTAACAGTATCAAACAACGGCACTGCAAATTCCGCGCTCGAGTGGTCTACGCAAACATCATGCACCGTCGGCGGCAGTCCAACATCGCCCTGCCCATGGCTTTCCGCAACTCCTGCATCCTGCCTTGTCTCGGGCGGTTGCTGGATCAATGCCGGAGGTTCTCCTTCGAACGTGATCACTACCGCAAACGCTTCAACGCTCGCGCCAGGAACATATACGGGTACGGTAACCTTCAGCGGCATTTCGAATCATGGTCCGCACAATCTCACGCCCCCACAAATCTTTACTGTCAATTTCACTGTCACACCAAGTCTGTCTTGCACGTTTAACGGCGATCCGTTGCTCATTGCTATTGGCGAGCACAGCACATTGCGCTGGTCTTGCAATAACGCGGATAATTGCGCAATTGACCACGGCGTAGGTTCCGTTAGCCCTTCAAGCGGGCAAAGGAACGTTTCTCCGACCTCAACAACAATTTACGCGCTTGATTGCTCGAACCAGTGGACGAGCGTGAATAGGGTAGTGGAGATAAGCGTTACGACTTCGACGATCATCGAGGTGCCGCCGTAAGGACGAGGTTTTAGGTGTTAGGTTTTAGCTGCTAGTTTAGGGCGCGTACGCGCCCTTTTTGGTGGTATAATGGTATTACATTACAGGACTGCAACTGCTAATCAATGTATATGCTTTTAAGTTGCGAACTAAAACCTAAAACCTCAAACCTAAAACCTCGCAAGGGCCAAGCAATGTTATTGGCAGTTCTCGCGATGGGCGGGATAATCCTCGGCGCGACGGCGATCGGAGGGTTTTTGATGATACATCAGATAAGGCAGACGACGACCGCCGAGCACTCCGCCGAGGCCATTTTTGCCGCGGATGCGGGCCTAGAACGAGGACTGTACCAGTATTTCAAAGTTTTTGGATGTGACTCTGCCCCGACTTCAAGCATCTGTATTTCGGGGTCAACGCCGCTTAGCGATTCTTTGAGCAATGGTTCTTCGTATGCAGGCACGCTGACCGTGGGAAACAAGCAGATCCTTTCCCGCGGCACGGCCGTAAACGCCCGCCGCGCACTCCTGCTTCTTTTCGGAGGATATTAAGTGATTTGGCCCAAGAGCATGAGCCATCAGGCGATATGCGATTGGTTGCCAAATCCTTACCGAGCACATAAGTTATGTACTACGTTTACATCATTAAAAATCGCAGAGAAAATCAAACATATATCGGTTATACGAACGATCTGAAGAGGAGGTTTAAAGAACACAAGGACAAGAGACCAGAGATGATATATTATGAGGCATATAAATCAGAACAAGATGCGCGATTACGTGAAAGGAAGCTAAAACAACGAGGTCAAACCGTTAGACGCCTAAAAGAAAGGCTAGTAAACAGCCTTAAATAACTTATGTGCTCGGTGCTCAATTTTGTGCTTGCTCAAACTTCGTTAATAAATTAACTTGTTTTCGCAAACAAAATTGGCATGACGCACCAAGAAGCCAAAAACAGAATAGAAAAACTGAAGCACGAGATCAATCGCTACCGCTACGCCTATCATGTTTTGGATAAGTCCTTGATCTCTGACGCCGCCCTCGACTCCTTAAAGAAGGAGCTATTTGACCTCGAGCAGAAATTTCCGGAGCTCGTGACATTCGACTCGCCGACACAGCGTGTCGGCGGGAAACCACTCAAAGGATTCAAAAAAGTCGAGCATTTTGACTGGAAAGGCAAGGCGAGAACGAGGATGAATTCCCTAAACGACGCTTTTTCCGAAGAGGATATGCGCGACTGGCTCGAACGCTTGAATAATTATCTCGGCAGGCCCTACACCGGAGATTTTTATTGTGATCTTAAAATGGACGGCCTTGCCGTTCAGTTGGACTACGAAGACGGGGTTTTCACGCGAGCGGCGACTCGCGGTGACGGATTGACCGGCGAGGACGTGACACAGAATATCATGACGATAGAAGCCGTGCCTCTAAAACTGCAGGGAGATTTTCCGCCGAGATTGGCCGTAAGGGGAGAAGCGGTGCTTACGAAGAAAGAATTCGAACGAATCAACCGCGAACAATTAAAAAAAGGGGAAAAGCAGTTCGCTAATCCGCGGAATGTCGCCGCGGGCTCCATCCGCCAGCTCGACCCCAAAGTAACGGCAAAAAGGCGTTTAAGTTTCCGCGCCTACGGCATACCCGGCGAAGACGACGAATATATCAAAAAATATCCCACGCACAAAAAAGAATACGAGGCGCTCGAGCGTTATGGCATCCGAACCAATTTACGCGAAGGCATTGTGGCGAAGTCCCTCGCGGAGGTGTTTGAATTTCACAAGCACATAGAAAAGAAAAGGGAAAAATTGGATTTCGAAATAGACGGCATTGTTGTTACCACGAATGACAAACGTATTTATATTCATGCGGGAATAATAGGGAAAACTCCCCGGGGCGGGATCGCCTATAAATTCGCTCCGCGTGAGGCGACGACGGTCGTCGTGAGCATTAAAGTTCAGGTCGGGCGTACGGGGGCTTTGACGCCCGTGGCTGTGATGCGGCCGGTAAATGTCGGCGGAGTCACTATCACCCACGCATCGCTCCACAACGAAGACGAGATCGGGCGCCTTGGCCTCAAGATTGGCGACACGGTTATCGTAAGCCGCGCCGGGGACGTCATCCCGCAAGTGACGAAGGTTTTGCATGAACTGCGGACAGGGAAAGAGAAAGCGTTTCACATGCCCGTGCGTTGTCCGATCGACGGCTCGAAGGTTACGCGCGAAGGCGTGATCGCCCGCTGTTCGAACAAAAATTGTGGCGCACGCCAGAAAGAAAATCTTTATCACTTCGTTTCGCGCGGAGCGTTCAACATCGAAGGCATGGGCCCAAAGATAATCGATAGGTTTTTGGATGAAGGTTTGATATCGGATGCGGCGGACATCTTTACGCTTGAAAAAGGGGATATCGCGACCCTCACGCACTTCGGAGAAAAATCGGCGGAGAATATTTCGCTCGAAATTGAGGAGCGCAAGCAAATTTCCCTCCCGCGCTTCATTTATGCGTTGGGGATCCTGCACGTTGGGGAAGAGACGGCTAACGCGCTTGCGCGGCAAATCGCAAATCGCAAATCGCAAATCGCAAAGCCGACAGACATTTTAAAAATTATACAGCAACTTTCGCTTGAGGAACTGCAAAAAATTCCCGATATCGGGCCGAAGGTGGCAGAGAGCATTCACGGATGGTTCAAAGAAGGGCGCAACATCAAGCTTTTGGAGCGGCTCGAGAAAGCAGGGATAAGGATCATAAGCGACGGGCGACGGGCGACAAGCGACAAACTGGCGGGCAAGACATTTGTGCTGACCGGGGGCCTGGAATCAATGAGCCGCGAAGAAGCGAAAGAAAAGATCCGCGCGTTGGGAGGTGATGTGTCGGAATCGGTTAGTAAAAAAACCGACTATGTTGTCGCTGGCTCCGAACCCGGCTCTAAATATGAGAAGGCAAAGAAGTTGGGCGTGAAGGTCTTAAACGAAGGGGAGTTGCTAAAAATGCTCAAATAAAAGAAGCCCTAGTTGGGCTTCTTCTTTGGGTCATAATCGATCTTTAGCGCGTCAAACGTTTGCGTGATTTCCTCGACAGGATAATCGATCGGTTTTCCGGCCGAGAGAAGCTCGGCAAATTCTTGCTGACATTCAACCATCTTTTCATAAAGAGCATTGTAATAAGTGAAACAGACATCGCAATGATCCGCGTTGTCTCGGTTGAAGTGCGCAATAGCATCATGTAGGCGTATGTCGCTGACATGAAAGATGTTTCTGTCCATCCTCCCCACGCCAGGCTTTCTTAAACCGTAAATTGTTCCGAAAAGCAGCATTTCAAATTGCGAGCGGGTCGGACATTCCGGATAGAACATTTTGTCCACATTCGCCAGGGCTTTATGTATGGCCAGAGACCAAGATGTCCAAAAGAAACAAATTTCACACACTCCGGCATGCCGCAAATAGTTTCGTGGTAATGGTTTATTGCTTTCGAGAAGATCCGGCAATCTCGCTAGTTCCGGGCATTTTTCCCAATCGCTCACAGCAACCTCCTACGAGTCAATCTATCTAATTTTATGCTATGCCTAACACTGATTTTTGCAAGGGCTTCACATTCTTTCTAATTTCGGTTAAATTGATATGGCGAATATGGTTTGGTATGCCCGCATAGTGTAGCCTGATTAACACGCCTCCCTGTCACGGAGGAGACCACGGGTTTAAATCCCGTTGCGGGCGCAAAAGCGAAGTTTCGAGTGGGGAACGGGATTTAAACGAGGGGTGGGTCGGAGGGGAAACTCGGTGTCCCCTCCGTGTAGGAATGAGCGAAGCGGATTCAAAACCGAGGGTTTTGAAAACGCAGGCGCGAAGCGCCGAGTAGTGAAAATCCCGTTGCGGGCGCAAGGAATTGGTGGGATTTCGAGAGGAGATCGTCCCGCCTCCGGCGGGATCGGTTGCGCACTAACATTTTTTCGCGATAAAAATAGCGCAAAGCAAATGCTTTGCGCTATGAGGTTATATCCAATCTTGTTCAGTGAGAAACCTCTGTGCGTTTCCGCCGACGTAGGCAGATAAACCGGCCTCTACGAGTAATTTTACGCATTTTCTGCAGGAGTATGGATTTGGGCTTTTCATTTCAAACCAAGACGGTCTTTGATTTCTGTACCAGTTGGTATCTATCAAATAATCATTAAGCATTGTGCTGTCTTTGAGCGGATCGCCGGGGGAGCCGTCTATTTTAAAGAAGATTCCGCCACACGTGTTGCAGGTGAAAGCCGCCGTTTCTGAAATTTTTTCTGCCACAGATATTCCTCCGAAGAGATCTGTAGGCATTCTACTGCCTGATCGCTTGACGAGTCAAGAGGCCGGCTCGTTGTGGTAAAATAAAACCATGCTCCAATCTCAAATAGTTGAATACGCAAAGTCACAGTTGCAGCTTGGTGTCGGCCGCGATGCGATTAAGGGCGCGCTTTTGGGCGCCGGTTGGCAGGCGGCGGACATCGATGATTCTTTAGCGAGCATCGACGGCATGCCTGGGCAAAAACCTGTTGAATCGTCCGCGGCAAGCCAAGCGCCGGGTTCGAAATCGTCATTTGAGCCGGCAAAAGAATTTTTAGGGAGCGCTTTCCGTTCTGCCGTTTCACGGGTTCGCGAGCCGGAGCCAAGCAAAGAAGTCCTTCGACAAGCTCAGGATAAAAAATCTCCGGTGGTTGTGAGCGACTTGAAGGCGAACGTAAAACCGGAAGTTAAGCCGTTTCCGGAACCGAAAAAAGAAGAGAAAAAGCCGCCGGAGGTCAAAGCCGAAATCAAGTCCGCAAAAGTGGATTCGACAAGCTCACCACGGGAAGAAATGCCTGCAAAGCTCGGAGAACTTGGAGCGGTGAAGCCGTCGAGATTCAATCTCAAACTCGTAGTTATTATCGTATTAGGAATATTTACCCTCGGTTTTGCCGGTGCAGGCGCATGGCTTTATCTAGAGAATCAGGATTTAACGACGCGAATCGCTTCGCTTGAGGGCAGTGCCGGAACTTCTGAGGCAAGAGTAACCGAACTTCAGGCGCAAGTGACCGGACTGCAAAGCAAGGCAAGCGATCTTGAGGCGGAAAGCAAGTCAGCCGCTTTCGAGCTTTCTTTCTTTGTTGTGCCTACGGGTGTGACTCCCGGAAGTAGTAGCACTTTCTCCGATTTGGGCGGAACTTTGGGCGGCGGTGGCACCGTACTTTATTCCTTCACGACCGCTCGCGGCACGGCGCTTACGATCAGGAATTCAAAGGAAGCCAATGTGGATGCGGCCCTAAAGCCGCTCTTGGGAACCGTGTTTGCGATATCGGGAGCGTATACTCCCGGCTCAAGGATGGTTACGATAACAGCGGTAAAAGGAGCTCCGATAGAAGCGCCTGCGCCGCAGTAAAGGATTATTCCAAAACGCCGAGGTCTTTGAACGCTTGTTCATAAATGACAAGCGCTTTTTCTGCCGTGTCGCGGTTGAGACGGAGCTGGCTTTCGTGGGCAATGCGGTTTCTCAACTTGTGCGCTTCCCAGATATCCTCTAAGTTCGGCAGATTAGCTTCGGTCGCGCCCTTGAGCTTGTCCCCAAGCGTTTGGCCTCGCAAGCCCGCGAGTTTTAAGGCCTCGTCGAGCAGATTGTCCGCCTCGATTATCGCGATCTTTAAGCTGTTGTCGTCGCCGTCGAAGAAATGCCGCTTAACGTTGCTCCACGCTTTGATCGAGCGTTTCTTGGGAATGTCGCTTCTTAAGATCACGTCTTCGAATCGATCGATGCGGAGCGCAAGCCAGCCGGTTTTCGCGATAAAAAAAGCCGTTGCCGCGATAAAGCCGGCGGTAAGAAGCACGGCAAGCGCCTTGAGCCAACCGAGGTTGGCGGAGTAGAGCGAAAAAGAAACCTGCGCCAGGTCGTGCACGCGCGGATCGCCCACGACTTTATCGATTTGCGCGAAGAGATCAGAGGGGTTTGTTGGCATTTGATATAAATGTAATGCTAATCTGCGAATTCATTCGAATGCTGCTAATAGTACGAATTTTTTACCCCATTAGTATTATTCGTTGCATTCGCGCGCATTAGTAGATTGGCATTGCGCTATTATAGTTTTTCATAATACTGCCCAAGCCCCAGAATGTCCACTTCGCGCCATTTCTTGCCGATAAGCTGAAACCCTATGGGCAACGCCGACTTACGCTGACCCGCTTCGCCGGAGCGATAGCGAGGCGAGCTTAACGCCGACTCACGCGGACTTTTTTCTGCGTTTGTCTGCGTGCGGTCTGTGTTGGTCTGTGATTTGGTCGGTATCGAAACCGCCGGCAGTCCGGCCATTTTTGCGGGGATCGCAAATATGTCAGAAAGATACATCGAGAGCGGGTCGTCGGTTTTTTCTCCGACTTTGAACGCGGTAGATGGAGCGGTGGGCGCAATGATGATGTCAACAGCTTCAAATGCCTTGTCAAAATCGTTTTTGATCAAGGTCCGGACCTTTTGCGCCTTGTCGTAATAGGCGTCGTAATATCCGGAAGAGAGGACGAAAGTGCCGAGGATTATTCGCCGTTTTGTTTCCGTTCCGAATCCCGCCCCCCGGTGTTTAAGATAAATCTCGCTTAATTTATTCGCGGCATTCGGATGTGTTTGTAATTTCGGATCGCGGCTGTACCTTATTCCGTCGAATCTCGCCAAGTTCGAACTTACCTCAGCCGGCACTATAATGTAGTAGCATGAAAGCGCGTATTTCGTGTGGGGTAGAGAGATTTTTTTGAACTTTAGTCCCAAGCTTTTTATCTTTTCGATCGCTTCCTCAACTGCGTTTTTTACTTCGTCAGCCAGCTCCTCTCTGAAATATTCTTCGGGTATGCCGACCGTCAGTTTTTTTATGTTTTCTAGTTTCGGTTCAAGCAGTTCGTCGCCGTATTCAACTTGCGCGCTCGTAGCATCGAGCGGGTCGTTCCCCGCGATCGACTTAAACAGTATCGCCGCGTCCTCCACGGTTTTTGTAAGCGGTCCGATCTGATCCAGGCTTGAAGCCATGGAAATGAGGCCCGAGCGTGAAACCGAGCCGTAAGTAGGGCTAAGCCCCACCACCCCGCAAAAGCTTGCGGGAAGGCGAATAGAACCGCCCGTGTCGGATCCTAAGGCCGCAACGGCCATGTGTGCGGCAACGGCCGCGGCGGAACCACCCGAAGAGCCGCCGGCGACGCGCGTGAGATCGTGCGGATTGCGCGTAACCTTAAAGCCGGAATTTTCCGTGGACGAACCCATCGCGAATTCATCCAAATTGGTTTTCCCGAGGAACACGACATGTTCCGCTTTAAGTTTTTGGATGACGCCGGCGTCGTAACTAGCGGTATAGCCCTCAAGCGATCGAGATGCAGCGGTCGCCGGTTGTCCTTTGATCAAGATGTTGTCTTTTATGGCCAAAGGGACTCCGGCCAAAGCCCCAAGTTTTTTGTTTTCTGCAAGCGAAACATCAACCGCCCCCGCCTGCTTCAGCGCTTCTTCTTCGTCTAAGCTCAAATACGCGCCGATCTTTCCGTCGCTTTTTTTGATCTCGGCGAAAAGTGCTTGCGCTATTTCAAGCGCGGAAAATTTTTTGCCAAGCAGGCCCTCGCGGAAAGATTTTATTGTGAGTCCTCGCAATGTGCGCATATCGTTTGTTGTGCGGCCTATTCTCCAATGTCTACCTTTTGCCTACCCCTCTTTTTTTCGCCGACGACCTTCTTTTCTTCGAGGCGCTTTGCCTTAGACGTTTTCGTTGGCCTGGTTGCGATTCTTTTTATGGGTTCTTTGCGCGCTTCTGCAAGTCGTTCTTCAAAAAGCTCATAGGCGCGGACACGGTTTTGATGCTGACTGCGCTCCTCTTGGCATTCTACGAGGAACTCTCCGGCATCGGTTACAGAGCCGGGATAAAGTTCTTGGAGCCGCGCGAGCAGCGCCGCATCAGATATCTTCGCGCGCAAACGCACCGCGGTTTCCACTTTATTGACGTTCTGCCCGCCTTTGCCGCCGGAGCGGAAAAACTCCTCGCTGATGCCACCGACACCCTCAAATGAATTTTTCATATCATTGTTTTCTCCGAATGATTCCATAATGCTAAAAATTCCAAATTGCAAATCACAAATTCCAAACAAATCCGAAATTCCAAGGTCCAAAATTAGAAACGTTTTTAACTTAGAGTTTTATTCATTGGTGCTTGTTTGTGATTTGGTGCTTGGGATTTGTCATTTACTCAAAGACGGGTGGCACCTTCAAAAATCCTTCCTTGTGTTCGGGGAATGCTTCAACTCCGGCGCCCAAATTAGTATTTTCCCGTTCCGTGTCATCGCGGAAGATGTTTTTCTGATCGGTTCCGCCGGTCACCCGCCCGCCTGAGTTGCCATCAGGCAAGTCGGGCGCGGTTGGCTGTACATTTGCCGTATCAAGCGCCTGTAATTCCGTGAAATGTTCCAAAATTTTGCCCAAATCCTTGAGCAGTTTTTCTTCTTCTTTGGGATCGAGCTCTATGCGCGCCAAGGCGGCCAAGTGTTCTAGGGTTTTTTTGTTGATGGGAGAAGACATGATAAGCGTAATGCTAATCCGCTAATGCGTGCGAATGCTACTAATAATACGAATTCGTACTATTCGCTGCATTCGAATGAATTTGTATATTAGCATCTCATAACTATCTTAACGCTTCCAGGATTTTTTTGAACTCTTGGCCGCGGTCGGCGTAATTTTTGAACATATCGAAGCTTGCCGCCCCGGGAGAAAAAATGACGACGGAGCCGATATGCGCCCTCTCCTTTGCAAATCGCACCGCCTCTTCAAGTGTGCCGACCGATTCTACCGGTGCCGCTCCTTGGATCGCGCCAGCGATCTTTTTTTGATTTTCGCCGAAGAGGATAACGAGCGAAGTGTTCGAATGTTTGAGCGCGTTCGCAAGCGGTTTGTAATCGAGTCCTTTGTCCTGCCCGCCGGCGATCAATATTTTGGATTGCCTTGGGAAAGCAAGGATCGCGGCCGCCGCCGTTTGCGGATTGGTGGACGCCGAATCATTGTAAAATGCCACTCCGGCGAGGTTGCCCACGAATTCCAAGCGGTGTTCGGTGCCTGGGAAATTTTTCACGGCTTCCTTGATGACCGATTGGGGAATGCCGAGATTTTGAGCCACGGTTGCCGCCATCACCACGTTCCTGAAGTTATGAGCTCCGGGGAGCTTGAGATCGGCCGGTCCGAATGACTTGAATTTTTCGGTATTGACCGCGATTTTCTTCCCTCCGCTCTTTTTTGCGATCGCCTCGCTTTTCGCGTCATGCGCGAAATAGAAAATTTTATCGCCGCGCGTTTGGTAGCGGGCGATATTCGCCTTGGCCTCATAATACTCGCGCAGATTTAGGTGTGCGTCCTGGTGGTCCGGGAAAACTTCCAGGATAACGGCGTATTTCGGAGAGATTTTGAGGTCTTGCAGCTGAAAGCTCGAAAGCTCCAAAATAACAATCGCGGACTTACGCTGACTTGACGCGGACAGACGCGGAAGAATTTCCAGCGGCGACTCGCCGATATTCCCCGCGAGATAGACATCTTTGCCTGCGCGTTGCAGAATGTCGCGGAGCAAGGTGGAAGTTGTTCCTTTTCCTTTTGTTCCCGTTATGCCGATCACTTTTATTCCCTGAGCTTGTCGAAGGGTTAGTCCGCGAATCTGTTCTCCGCCAGAGGCGGATCCGCCTACGGCGGAGAAGAAAAGTTTTGTGGCGCTTTGCATCTTAACTCCGGCGCTACGGGCCTTTACGAGCTCCTTGAGGCTATAAGGAATACCGGGCGAGCGGAAGATGAGGTCGAACCGCTTGAGGTTTTTGAGGTATCCGGGACCGAGTTGTTTCTTTAGCACAGGAGGGGTCTTAATACTTGGGTTTTTGTCTAATATCCAAAGCTCGTCCACGTCAGTCCGCGTACCAGTCCGCGTCAGTCCGCGGTTTTGAAGAAACTTCAAAACAGATTGTCCTTCACGGCCGAAGCCGAGGATGGCGATCCGCATTAAAGACATTCTATCTTAAATTTCTCAAAACGGAAACTTTCTGTTTTTTTGAGAAACTATTTTTTGTGATAATAGCTACTTACTGAAGACGGAGACAGTAAATGGTTTATCGTGACGCTTGACAGCATGCAGATTCTTGGTATGAAATGATGATATATGTGGGAAATTTTAAAAGACACCACGGCCTTAGGATGGCAGCTTTTTACCGTCTCCATCGTGTTGTTCGTGTGGCTCATGCGGAGCCATCTTAAAAGTCTAAGCAAGACGCAGGGGCGTTTTGTGGGTATAGTCGCTTTGAGTATGCTTTTTGCCACAAGTATTGGTTTTATTTCTGGTGGGAAAAAAACATTTGACTGGCAGAATGCAGTATTGGTAGCCACGGCCTTGTTGATAGTTTTGTACACTTGGGAAACAAGGCGTTTAAAGGAAGAAACAGCCAGACAAGCAGAGGCGACAAGAGAACAGGCTGAAGCAACGAAAAAACTAGTCGAAGAGGGAATAAGGCCATTTGTTGATGTTGAACTGTTATCGATTCGAGGGAAAACTTATCTACAATTTATTCCTATCAAAAAGGAAATTCCATCGAGGGTTAAGATAAATGTGAGCGGAGGCAACTTCAAAGGAGATGGACTGGGAGAGTGGGAGATAACGTGGCCTGCCGCAAGTTGGCAACCGAGATTGGATGAAGCCATACAGGAACACAAAAAGAACGCCAATAAAAAGCTTTCTTTGGAGCTTGAGATTCTTGCCGCACCAAGATTTCTGCCAGATTATTGGATTTTTTCCGACAAGAAAAAGTACCACTTCAATTTTGAAAAGAATAAGTGGGAGCACAGCGGTTGGGGAGAAAGAATTTTACATAAAAGTATTGTAGAAGTAGCGCAGTACCGCAAAGACTATCAAAAAACCCTAGAAGAGGTTTTAAAAGAAAAATCATAGATCGCGGGAAAGTGGCTCTTTGTTATTTGCGAAGCGGAAGTTTCCAATTTTTTAGCAGCTTTCGGAGGCCTCGCGAGCTTGGTTCCGCCGAAGAGGCGGATCGCGAGGCCGAGAAGCAGAGGCGGCTCGATCGCAGGAATCGAGCCGACCTCGGTGCTAAAAAATTGGAAACTGTAGCGTGTTGCGGGTGCGGGAGTCGAACCCGCTATCTTTAGCTTATGGGGCTAACATGGTTTAAGTGTCCGTTCCACTCCCCCGCGTTAAGAATTTTACAGCGCGGAATTATGCCTGTCAAAGAAAAAAGCAATGTGCCAGGGGTGGGGATCGAACCCACGACCTCGGCCTTATGAAAGCCTCGCTCTACCACTGAGCTACCCTGGCGCAGGTTTAAGATTATCATAAGAAAACGCATGCCGCAAAAAGATGCCGCGCTCAAAGAGCGCGGTTATTACTTTATGGTTTTTTCTCGGCAAGCGCGTTGATGATTTTAATCATCTCTGCTTCTTCGGCACGAATGAACTTAACGCCGAAATTGTCCTGTAGCTTGTATTGTTCGACGATTGCTTCATCTCCGGGCTGGAGCTTCGTCACTTGCCTAAGAAAAGAAACGATCTGGGGAAGATTGTGGCCGAGGCGATCAAAAACTTTTTCGATCAAAGTTTGATTGCGTGTATAGGTCAAAAGGAAACCCAGCGATGCGTTGTTGAATATGATTTGGCGATAATATTCGGTAGGGTGATTGCGCCGAACTTCGGTAAATTTTTCGTCGATCTCGCGAAAGATCGCTGCGCGTTTAAGCAAAAGATCTTTCTTCGTTACTTTTTTCCTTGCATAGTCCTCGTAGAGCAAGAAAAGTCTTTCACTTGCTTCGTTGACGATCCTGCTCTTTTCTTGGTAACAGGTCAAATAGTTTTTTGCTAAGTTGTTTTCGCGCGATCCTATCCCGAATTTTTCTTCGGCAAATTTTATCATCATTTCCATCGCAATGATATCGCAGGCCGCTTCATTAATTCCGCGAGCGAGACCCAAGATTTGTTCATGGCAATCCTCGTGGAAAACGAGGTACATAAACCGATCAAGCGGGGATTCGACCATGGCAGGCGTTATGGGCGTTCCTCCTATTCCAGCCACAGCTTCTGAGGCATAGAAATACCAATCTCGGCCCATACTGAATGCATCACATTCTTGTTCTGTTCCCGCCCCTGCCGACCCCGCGATTGCCGGGTCCATATAGGAATAAGGAAGATACGATTTCGGCGCAGAGTAGCATTGCGGATAATTCTGAACGTCAGGATCATACTCAAGGAAATTATTTGTCGGTGCGAAACCGTTTTGCGCTTCGAAAGCCTTCATTTCTTGGATCAAGGCCATTCGCTCGGCATGATAGCTCGGACCAGATTTTTCCGGGAGGCTTGCGGCTTGCGATGACAAAGCGTGAGTCGCAGCAAGGGCGACAAACATGATACAAGGAAGAACCCTTCTCATTTTTGAAGGTCCTTTGAAGTAGCTGTCCCCTATGATAGCACGAAATTAAGCTAAGGTCAATGCGTGCGTGCTTGCCGAAAATGCGGTCGGCGTTTTTTATCGCCGCATCCGCACATAACATGTCGCCCCGCCCCATTCAACAATTCCATGGAATTGTTGAATGGGAAAAATCTTTTGCCTTGGTGTGGTGGGTTTATTCGAACAGTCGCGGCTGGTGTATCCTTTCGAGATGTGGTTTTACGAGGCGGTGGATAAGGAATCCGCTCAAAATTCCAACTGCCGCGCCGCCCAAAATGTCGAGCGGCCAGTGGACGCCGGCGAAGATTCGCGCAAGGCCCACGATCGTGGCAAACGCGAAATACCACCAACCGAGACGGCGATTGTAAAAGAAAACTGTCATCGCCATCGCGAAGAAGAACGCGGCGTGCCCAGACGGGAAAGTATAACCCGATTCGCCCACGAGCGGCGTTAAGCTCAGCGCGTCAAATGGCCGTGGGCTGTGGTAAAAGAAACGGATGATTTCGGTGATGATCCCACGCGCAAGGATGGTAGCCATTGCTCCTTCGGCGAGAATGAGCCAGCGCAGGCGCCACTCTTTGTGCGCGAGGCACCAAACGATGAAGCCAAGGACCAGAAGGTAGGGGAGGAACCTCGCGAAGAAAACGAAAAAAGCATCAAGGAGCGGATCTCTGCCGCTCCATTGGAATAAGAGTTCAAACAGGGTGCGGTTGAAATTCATAACGCGCTATCGAGCTTACGAGCTGTTATTTGCGGACGTACGGCAAAAGCCCCAAATGCCGAGCGCGCTTGATCGCTTGCGCGAGCTTGCGCTGGTGCTTGGCGCAGACGTTCGTGTGCTTGGGGTCGATTATTTTCATCTGACTCGAAATGAACCGGCGCAAAAGTTCGGTCTCTTTATAATCGACGTATTGTAGGTTTTGTGAACAGAAGAAGCACTGTTGGCTCATGGTTAATTCAAAATGTAAAAATCAAAATGTAAAATGACAATGAAAAATCTCAAAATTTTTAATTTTAGATTATCATTTTTATTTTTAAACTTTTATTTTTTAAACTTTTTTGACTTGCAGTGAATCCAGTTCGACCGCGGTTTCTCTGCCGAAGATCGGCACCATCACTTTGATGCGGCCCTTTTCCTCGTCGATCTCGGAGACCTTGCCGTCGTATTCCTTGAAAGGACCGTCTATGATTTTTACCAGGTCTCCGATCCGCAAGTCAACCTTGAACCTGCTTTCTTCCTCACTTCCGGTTCGGAGGAGGGCCTCGATCTCTTCCTTGGAGAGCGGGGTGGGATTAGTGCTGTCAGTGCCGACGAATCCTGTCACGCGCGGAGTATTGCGCACTACGTACCATGAGTCCTCCGACATCATCATTTCGACAAGCACATATCCCGGGTAGATCTTTTCTTCCACCGTGTGCCTGCGGCCGCTTTTAACTTTTATTTTCTTTTCTTTGGGGACAACGATGTTGAAAATTTTGTCGTTCATGCCGAGCGACTCCACTCTTTGCTTTAAATAGCGAGCCACGGCCTCTTCATAGCCGGAATAGGTTTGTACCGCGTACCACTGGCGCGGCTTGGCTTTTTCTTCTTGCAGATCTCGGGGGTGCATCAGAGTTAATGTAAAATGTAAAAATCAAAATGTAAAATTGATAATTAAGAAGATCTTCGATTTGTCGTCTATTCGGTTTCTGTTGGGGCGATCGGTTCTATCTCTATATTGGCCGGTGCGCCTTCGTCGGTGACGACGTCCACGCTTCCGGGGTCGAAGTTCGCCGCTTCCTCGAGCGCGGTGCCTTGCGGAGCGCCCCGAAGCACGATGTTTTTTACCGCATCAGTGAAAATAAAATCGAAGAGGCCCAAGAACAGGGATAATCCCGCGGAGATGCCGATGACGATCGCGGTAAGGCGTATTGCCTCTTCGCGCGTCGGCCAATTCACGTGCCGCAACTCCTGGCGCGCTTCACCGAAAAATATCTTTATTTTATTGAACATCTTTATTTAAAAAGCCGCATATTACTCGCGGCATTTCGCGTACATCGTTAGTTTAGCGTGGCATCTTAAACATGTCAAAAGTTGCGAGCTTTTGCTTTTTGAGAAGCTTTCGGAGCTCTGGCGGGCTTGGTTCCGCCGTTAAGGCGGACCGCCGGAGCGAGAAGCAGGCGGGTTTTTCCGCTGGAGAAAAACAACGCCGGTTCTCAAAAAGTAAAAGGGAGCTACACGTCAAGGTTCTGCACTGCCTGGGCGTGCGCTTCGATGAATTTCTTGCGCGGTTCGACTTCGTCGCCCATTAGTATTGTGAAGAGTTCGCCGGCTAATTTCGCGTCTTCGATCTCAACTCGCTTCAGAATTCTCTGCGCCGGGTTCATCGTCGTTTCCCACAATTGCTCGGCGTTCATTTCTCCTAAACCCTTGTAGCGCTGGATATTCACGCCCTTTGTCGATTCTTCGACTGCCGGCATCGCATCCACCGACACGTCTTCGGGGACCTCTTTCCTCTTTCCTCTTTCCTCTTTCCTCTCACTCTTCAACTTCTGAAATTCCGCAACTATTTTATCTTTTTCCTTGTCGTTCCAGGCGTAGCGAAATTCTTTTCCTTTCTGGATCCGATAGAGAGGCGGTTGCGCTATGTAAAGGAAGCCCTTATCTATTACTTCGCGGAAATAGCGGTAGAAAAGAGTAAGAAGAAGCGTTCTGATGTGCGCGCCGTCAACGTCGGCGTCGCTCATGACGATGATCTTGTGATAACGAATATTCGCGATGTCGAATTCGTCCGCAATCGCCGTGCCGATGGCGACAACGAGCGCGCGGATCTCGGTGTTCGCGAGCATCTTGTCGATGCGCGCCTTCTCGACGTTCAATGGCTTGCCGCGCAGGGGTAGGATTGCTTGCGTGCGGCGGTCTCTTCCCTGTTTTGCCGTGCCGCCGGCTGAATCACCCTCGACGATAAAAAGTTCTGACTCCGATGGGTCGCGCGAGGTGCAATCCGCAAGCTTGCCCGGCAGAGTCATTCCTTCAAGCGCGCCCTTGCGCAAGACGGTTTCGCGCGCCGCTTTCGCGGCTCTCCTCGCCTTGGCGGTCAAAAATGCTTTCTCCACGATCGCGCGGGCATCCGAAGGATGTTTTTCCAAAAATTCTTTAAGCGCCTCGTTTATCACCGTTTCCGTGGCGGTTCTTGCTTCTGGGTTGCCCAAGCGGGCCTTGGTTTGCCCCTCGAATTGCGGCTCGCGGATCTTTACCGAGATCACGGTTATCAAACCTTCGCGCACGTCATCGGCGATGAAGTTATCATCTTTTTCCTTGAGATACCCTTCGGCGCGGGCGTAGTTGTTGATGGAACGGGTCAAGGCCGAGCGGAAACCGGTGAGGTGCATACCGCCGTCGGGCGTATGGATGTTGTTCGCGAAACAGAGCTCCTCGATTGCGCTCGCATCGACGTAAGTGAACGCGGATTCCACTTCCACTTTCTCCTGCTCTTTTTGAACGTAAAAAATAGTGTCTTGAAGCAATTTTTTGCCTTGGGCGAGATGTTTTACGAAGGACATTATGCCACCGTCGAAATAGAATCCATAAAATTGCGGCACCTTGCCGCGCTTATCCAAAAGGTTTACGCGCACACCTTTCGTGAGATATGCCTGCTGGCGGATGTGGTCCAAGACACGCTTCGTGTTGAAATTTATTTCGGAAAATATTTGCGGGTCGGGCGAGAAGGTGACCTTGGTGCCGGTCTGTTTGCATGCGCCAACTTTTTTAACCTTCGCTTTGGCTTTGCCGCGTTCATATTCTTGGACGTAGAGCCCGCCGTCGCGGCAAACTTCCACTTTGAGCCAAACGGAGAGGGCGTTTACAACCGAGACGCCGACACCGTGCAGACCCCCCGCGACTTTGTAGGATTCGCCGCCGAATTTTCCTCCGGCGTGGAGCGTGGTCATTACCGTTTCGAGCGCGGATTTCCGAGTTTGCTTATGCGTTTCGACGGGAATGCCGCGGCCGTCGTCGGTAACGGATACCTTGTTTTCCGGAAGAAGCTCAACGGTGATGTTCTTCGCGTGGCCAGCCATCGCTTCATCGATCGAATTGTCGATGACCTCCCAAATCAAGTGGTGCAATCCGTCCGGACCCGTGGAACCGATATACATTCCCGGGCGTTTTCGGACCGGCTCCAAGCCCTCCAAAACATAAATATCCTTCGCTGTGTAAGAAGGCTTGCCCGCCGAAGCCTCGGCGGAGGCGGGTGTGTTACCGACATTTGACTTCGGATTTTTCGGCGCTTTAGCCATTAGTAGATGATGACTGATTGCCTATAAAAAGCCGCTTCACTCCGCTGTGTTTTTGACTTGCTGGCGGGGCTTTACGGCTCTTTTATTTTATCATTTTCAGGCCCGATTTTCCAGCATAAAAATGCCTAAAAACCGTTGATTTTTTGGCCAAAAAACAGCGGTTTTTTTTACCGTCTTGCGATTTAACGGATCTCGAAGTCCCGGGAGTTGTTATCCGTGTCTTCGATCACGCCGTTTGTGAATTTTCTTTTAATGATTTGATTTGCGCCGGGATTAACCGGGTACGGCGCGGTTTCAATAAATGAATTATTTGCCGCGCCCCAGGCGACGGCATCCATTATTTCACCCGTGTTATTCGGGCCGTGGCGGATGGCGACGCCGTTGTCGCTTGTGATACTGCCGGTCGTCACTGTATCAGATGGTGGCGCGAGAGCCGTAAATGACGCATTCGCCCAAGTGTAATAGCCGCCCGCGGGGATGAGTGCATCTTCATTCCATGATTTCAAAAGCGTGTCCGCGGTGCCGGATTGCGTGCGCTTTACGAGCCGGAATCCCTTAAGGTTGAACGGTTGCGCCGATGAATTAAAAATTTTCACGAAATCATTGGTTGTTTGTTCCACGCCGCCGGAGATCTGGATTTCGGCAATAACAATATGGACCGCAGCGGTCCTCGTAGAACTTGAACTCTGCGTCGGGGAAATATTTTTAATGTCGGATTTCTCGCTTATCGAAGGCGGCGGTATGTCGCCGACGGTAATTTGATCGCGGAAACCTTCAAAAACCGCGGGCCCGATGCCGCTTACATTCATAATGTCTTCGATGCGGCGGAACAGGCCGTTTTTTTCGCGATAGACGATGATGGCGTCGGCTTTCGCGCTACCTACACCCCTCAAGAGTAAAAGTTCTCCCGCGCTTGCGGTGTTGATGTTGATCTTCGTTTGTACCGCGTTCCCGGAGACGGCCATTGTACTCGAAGGAGCCGATCTTTCCGGGCCGGAATTTTCGGAAAATGTAAAAAACTGCGAAACGCTTTCAAATCTCTGCGCGACATTTACGAAAACGATCGTCAGCGCGACTGCGGCGATACCAATAATTATTTTAGTTCTAGTTGGCATTTTTCTTCTGCGGCAATTTTTGCCTTTGTATCCGATAGATGAACAATATCAAAGCGCTGTAATAAACAGCAATGCCCGTAAAGCCGAGCGAGGGATTAAAGAGTACGGCGATCTTCGCGGATAAATTCACGATAAGAATAATGAGATCGGCGAAGGGCGCCACAAAGAAAGAGAAAAGCGCCGCCGCGGGATAAAACAAGAACGAAAGGATAGCCAAAATGAATCCGCCTATGGTGACAAGTGGTATAAAGCCGAGCACAAGCATATTCGCGACAAAAGCGGTCAGCGAAAAATTTTGGAATTGGACGATGAGGATCGGCGCCGTCATCGCTTGCGCGGCGACCGTCATTAAGAAAATCTGTTTCCAACTCATAAATCCGAAGTCGCGTATGCCGAGCGCCCGCGTTAAAACTGGGACAAGGTAGATGATGCCTAGGACGGCGAGAAAAGAAAGCTGGAAGCCTGCGTCGAAGACAAGAACCTTCGGATTCGCAAGCGTTAAAACCACCGCGGCCAAGGTGAGGGCGTTCGCCGGCGCGTAAACTCTGCCGGTTTCTTTGGCCAGTCCCGCGATGAATGCCATGATCGCCGCGCGCAATGCCGAGACGGAAAAACCGGTGAGCGCGGTAAATAAGCAAACGACGGCAAAAGTTATGACGAAGGCAGGGCGCCGCGGCAGAAAAAATAGGCATGCGGTAAGAACGATAGAAATGATGATAGACATGTTCGAACCGGAGATCGCGATAATATGGCGCAAGCCGCTAAGCGAGAGGGCGTCGAGGAATGTTTTGGGGAAATCGCCGCTTGTTCCGAGCGTTATGCCCGAAAGGAGCGCCGCTTCCGCGGGAGTTAAGAGGCGCCTGTAAGCGTCTCCTATTTTGTTTTTGGCGCGAATGAAGAATGCGAGCGCGCGGTTGCCGCCGCCCGCAGAAACAAAAACAAGCTGCGGATCAAATATCGTGCCCGATAACTTTTCTTTCGCGAGATATTTGCCGTAAGAATTATCTTGTGGCGGGGAAACTTTCCCAGAAATCTTGAGCGTGTCGCCGTATTCGTAGCGCGGCTCGGGACCGGTTTCGACGAGAAACTTTCCTAGGTCCGTTTTGAAATAAAATGACTGGGAATCGGCGGTGCGGTTCGGGTCATTCGCAATAAAGCCTCGCGCTTCAATTGCTTGAGGGATACGGAAGAGCGTTGCGCGATACTTTGCGTCGTCCGCGGCGTAGTAAACGCCGCCCAAGACGAGGAGCAGTGCCGCGAGTCCCGCGATGCGGATATCGACGTTAAAAATAAAAAGCGCCGAAAGAAGCGCGGCGGCTGGAACTGCGTAAAAAAGAAGCGGCAGTCCGATTCCGGCATAAGCGACGCCGGACAAAAACGCAAGCGCGCACAAGAAGAAGATCGATGAGAGGGGCATCCTCGCTAAAATTTCTAATTTCTAAATCCTAATTTCTAAATTTCAGACGTTCAGTTCGACCAGTTGCTGTATGTTTTTTTAATCTCTGCTATTTTCGCCGGAGAGAGATCGTTGTATATAAGAAGCCAATCTTTCGCGATCTGTTCTTGCGCGGCCGCAAGAGACGCGCGTCCGGAGCAAACTTCATCACGAAGATAAACTTCGACCACATCTTTCTCGCGGAACCCCAGTACAACTTCATTTGTTTCAGCCGCTTCCGGGATGGCAGGTTGTGGGAAAAGGTTGGCAATGTCGTTCGAGCCGCCGATGGCGAGCGGGATAAGGTGGTCGACCTCATAGGCGCCGCGCGGCTGGGGATAAGAGATCCCGTACGCGGCAAAAACCGCTTTTCTGATCTTATCGGAAACGTTGCGCACTGTTTTGCTGTAACCGCTCACACATATTTTCTCCGGCGTCGCGTCCGTGAACACAGCTCCAGGGGTGCAATCTGGATCGGGCGATGCTTCGCGGAGGACGCAACCCACTGATTTCACCCGCGGCCCGAGCGCGGCCGCGCCGTCCGCGCCGGCTAAAAGAGTAGCAAGGCGCTCTGCCGCGGCGCGTTCATTCCAGGCGCGCGGATAGTAAAGAAATCCGGCCACGCCGAGAAAAAGAATAAAAAACAAAAGCGCTATTTCCCCGGGAGATTTCATTTCCCCAAGTGTAGGCCAGCCGGCAGAAATAATCCAGCGAATACCGGACGGGCGGCGAAAAGGTCATTCAAGCGGTAACAAGTGTTGCTGCTCGATTCTTTTGCGGTGTGTCTCGGACTTGAACTTGGCTAATGCAAGCAGTATAAGGCTTTTTTGAGCGTTCTTCCAGTGGTGGACTTGAGGTGTCTCGGTCGGGGGCTAAAAATCAAATGTTACAAATGTGACACTTTTTTGATACATCGTCGTGTCACATTTGCATGTGGATAATCAACCCCTTTTCTTGCTGTCAGTGTTTTGGTAAAATAAGAATACAAAGCAACAATTGAATACAGTTACGTTTTCGGTCGAAAGGATTTTACGATGAGCGGTTGTCCAAGCCAAGAGGTCATGGCCGACAGCCGGGCGTAAGAACCCAAGACTGATGGCGGAACATCGGCAAATGCGCCCCTGTTTTGACATCAGTTTTGGGTTTTTTCTATAGCAGGGGCGCACACAGCGCCCCTGTATTCTTTTGCCGCTTTGGTCTTGCTCATGAGGTCTGGGCGAGAAAAGAGAGGTCAAAAAAATAACATGCAAAAACATTATGCAACAACTCAAAACGGAACAAGCGAATGCAAAACTGCATATCGCTTATGTTCAAATCAGCAAACTCCGGCCATCGGAATACAACCCGAGAAAAATCAGCAAAGAATCGCTTGAGCAGTTAAAAGAAAGCATCAGGCGCTTCCAAATGGTTGATCCGATCATCGCAAATGCCGCACCGAACCGTAAGAATGTCGTCATCGGCGGGCACATGCGCTTGCGAGGAGCCAAAGATCTCGGATTCAAAGAAATTCCGGTTGTCTATGTAACCATTCCGGATTTGGCTCAGGAAAAGGAACTCAATCTCCGGCTCAACCGTAATACTGGCGAATGGGACTGGAATCTGCTCGCTGAATTCGACAGCACACTCCTTACTGATGTCGGCTTTACGTCGGAAGAGATGGACGAAATATTCGGGCTAGATGAAAACCCGGAGATATTCGATCTAGAGAAAGAACTCCTCAAGCTCGACATCAAAAAAGTTGATGTCAAAAAAGGAGATGTCTACCGCCTCGGCGAACACCGAGTTATGTGCGGCGATTCAACGATTGAAAAAGACATGCTCAAACTCATGGGCAAAGGAAAAGCGGATATGTGCTTTACTGATCCGCCGTACATTCTTGACTATCTTAGAGGAAAGACGAAGCAGAAAGACGGAGTGACGGAAGGATTTGGCGCAAAAAAGAATCGCAGATACCTCGAAACGGACGTGCTCCCGCCAGACTTCACCGAGAAATGGATGGCGAATGTCGCGAAAATCCAAAAGCCCGATTTCTCGATCATCGTCTTCGAGAATCCAAAAAATCTGCGCACTATTTGGAACGAGATGGAGAAACACTGGAAGTACCGCAACACCATCACTTGGCACGTGCCCAATCGCGTGCAGGGATTCAGTTCGAAATTCAAGTTCTTCAACAAGTCGGATATCGCGCTTGTGGGAACGAAAGGAAACGCTTCTCTCAATCTCGAATCGGAAGACGAGCTATTCCAGAATGAGTACGAAAACGCGCTCTACGCCACGGCAGGAAAACCGCATTGGGAAAGCTATGAGAAAGGCAAGAAAATCTGCCCCACGGACTTCATTGAATTCGTGGCTGCGGACGAGAAATCCTCCGGCCAAGGGATAATCTTCGGAACGAAACCGCTTGAGCTCCTCATCCCGTACATCAAGGTACTCACCAAACGAGGAGATCTCGTGATTGAGCCATTCGGCGGATCGGGGTCAACGCTGATTGCGGCTCATAAAATGAACCGGCGATGTTTTCTTATGGAGAAGTCGCCCGTATATACGGCGGTGATTCTCAAGCGTTGGGAAAAGTTCGCCGGAGAGAAAGCCGTAAAGCTATGAACGTCAAGAAAAACAAACAACTGAAAGATAAGCTCTTGGATCAGCTTCGTAGAGTGCCAATCATAGAAGCGTCCTGCCAAAAGGCGGGAATCTCGCGGCAGACATTCTACCGTTGGAAATTCGAGGATCAGGAATTCGCGAAAGATATAGAGAAAGCGATTGACGACGGCCGGATGCTCGTAAACGACTTGAGCGAATCGCAGGTGCTCTCGCTCATCCGCGACAAGAACTGGCAAGCAATCAGCTTTTGGCTGAAGCACCATCATCCTTCATACAAGACGAGAATCCAAATCGAAGGATCACTTCAGATGCCGCAGGAAGAATTGACGCCCGAACAAGAGGAGTTGGTAAAAGAAGCGCTGCGGCTCGCCTCGCTTTCCTCCGCTGCCGACACGGAGCAGGGAGAAGAAAGCGATGGCGCAGCATCAATCATTAACAACAATAACCAAGTAAAAAACCATGAAC
>ERZ1292632.14-Hain-H43-01um-R2-14-length-211397-cov-10_pt2 | contig 49311 bp, 47 predicted proteins | sample MGYA00564407_ERZ1292632 | MGnify/ENA primary metagenome ERZ1292632 (study PRJEB36523, sample SAMEA6512637) | groundwater metagenome | collected 2019-01-08 | study: AquaDiva: Metagenomics assemblies of 32 groundwater samples | reverse complement strand
TTACGAGCCGGCGCGAGGCGAACCAAAGAGCAATTCAAATTCTCCAGGTAGCCGCCTAAGGTTCAATCCAAAGCGTAACGAGAGCTCTAAAGCGCCGATAATTAAATAATTGATATCGGCGCTTTTTTTTTGCCAAAATTTGGCTATAATGTAACCAAATGATCAACTTTTTATTTGTTTTTAGTGATTGGGGAATTTTTGTTTTACGGTTAGTTTTGGGCTTGATTCTTATCGCCCACGGTTGGCCAAAAATTAAAAATTTGCGCGGCACCGCCGAATGGATAGGCAAAATTTTTAAGCTCGGGATGTTTTGGGCAACGGTTGTGGCGCTTACGGAATTTGTCGGCGGAATTTTTCTAATTTTCGGTTTTCTCACGCAAATTTTCGCGTTTATCGTCGCGATCGAATTTATCGTGATAATTATAAAACTGAATTGGCGAAAAGGATTAGTTGGTGGCTACGAATTTGATTTGTTAATTCTTGCCTCCGCGCTCGCATTAGCCACTTTGGGCGCGGGCGGCTATTCAATCGATCATTTTCTAGGCCTAATTCTTTACTAAGGTAAAAATATGTACCGGTTTTTTGAAATTTTACCGGGGCTTACGGTTTGGCTTGTTCTTATAACGCTTGTTATTTTGTCATATCTTACGCCGCTTACGGTCGCGATTTTTATTGTGCTTTACGATCTTTTTTGGCTTTTGCGGACACTTTATCTTTTGCTCCATCTCCGTTTTTCTTTTTTGAAGTTGCGGGCGAATTTGAAAATTGACTGGCTCACTAAACTTCAATCTTCAAATTTAGCTTGGAGCAATATTCGCCACCTTATTATTTTCCCAATGTATCAGGAATCCTACGATCTTGTCCGGGAAAGTTTTTTAAGTTTGGTGAAAGCCAATTATCCCAAAGATAAATTATTTGTTGTGCTTGCAACCGAAGAGCGCGGTTTTAAAGAAGACGCGCGCGTAGCTTTAAAAATTGAAGAAGAATTTAAAAAAGAGTTCGGCGGATTTTTAGTGACAAAACATCCGCAAAATCTGCCGGGGGAATTGCCGGGCAAGGGCTCAAACGAAACTTGGGCGGCGAAAGAAGCGATTAGAACAATAATTGAGCCAAAAAATTTAAATTTTCAAAATGTTTTGGTTTCGGTTTTTGATATTGACACAAGGCCGGGAGGCGATTATTTTGCTATTCTCACTTATCAATTTTTTAGTTCAGAGAAAGGCAATCGCTCGAGTTTTCAGCCCGTTCCACTTTTCATAAATAATATTCACGATGTTTCGCCTTTTGCCCGGCTTATCGCTTTTACTTCGACTTTCTGGCAATTTATGCAGCAAGCTCGCCCAGAACAATTAATAACTTTTTCTTCGCACAGTATGCCGCTTCAAGCTCTTCACGAAGTCGGTTTTTGGAACGTCAATATTGTTTCAGAAGATTCAAGGATTTTTTTCCAATGTTTTCTCCACTATAAAGGCGATTGGCGTTCAGTGCCGCTTTATTACCCGATTTATATGGACGCGGTTTCCGGAGGAAGTTTTATGAAAGCCATGCAAAATCTTTACAAACAACAGCGACGTTGGGCGTGGGGAGTAGAGAATATTGCTTATGTTTTCAGCAATTTTTTAAATAATAAAATGATTTCGTTTCGCAGAAAAATTTTGTGGGTTTTTGTGCTTTTTGAAGGTTCTTTTTCTTGGGCAGCTAGTTCTTTTATTATTTTTCTTTTCGGTTTTTTACCAGTGCTTTTGGGCGGCGCGGAATTTAACCGAAGCGTTTTTTCTTATAATCTGCCGCGAGTGACAGGCTTTTTAATGAACTTTAGTGTTATCGGTATTATTGTTTCGGCTTGGCTTAGCATTCTAATTCTTTTGCCGCGACTCAAAGGTTTCAGCATAAAATTTTATTTCATCTACTTTTTGCAGTGGCTTTTAACGCCGGCAACAATTTTACTTTTTGGCAGTTTGCCCGCGCTTGAAGCTGAAACGCGGCTAATGTTGGGCGGTCGTTTCCGATTGGGTTTTTGGAAAACACCAAAAAAATAAAAATGAAAGAATACCTTACTGAAGCAATTATTTTAGGCGTGAAGCCTCGGAAAGAACACGATTTAGTGGCCGATCTCTACACTAAAGATTTAGGCCGGTTGAGAGCGAAAGTGGTAAGCGGTCACCGTTTTCTTTCTAAATTTTCGCCCCACTTAAATGTTTTAAATTTAGTGACCGTGCGACTCGCAAAAAAAGGCGGTTTTATTATTACGGATGTTTTAGCGCAAAGCGCGCCGGAGATAAAAAAACGGATAAGAAGTTATGAGCTTGGGCTTGAACTTATTTTTCTTACAAAATCAATTGTGCCGGAGTTAAATCCTGATTTAAACCTTTGGTATTCCTTAAGCCGCGCCATAAAAGAAGGCCGGGTAAAACTCGGAAATTTTTTGAAAATTTTAGGATATGATTCTTTAAGCGCTCGCTGTGAAATTTGCGGTTTAAAAAACGTTACAGCTTTTTCTTTGGCCGATCAGAATTTTTTGTGTTCTGATTGTCGTGTTAAATTTCCTCGGAATAAGTTATTATATTTCTAAGCACTACTACTTAGGAAATTATATGGCTTTAGAAGATTTAGAAAAAAAGCTTTACCAAAAAAGATTTAAAGGTGACAGTAGCGGCGAATTTCAAAAAAAATCGCGGTTTGTTTCGTCGCAGAATTCGTCAACTAACGAAGAAACAAAACATCTGATTAATGAAAATTGGTCGGAGGAAAATTCAGAAGAGCCGCTAAAAAACACGAAAAATTCATTTTTTTCCGCTTTACCAAAGTCAGCGCTTTTTTTTGGCGCCGCGCTAGCCGTGATTATTATTGTTGTGTTCGCTATTTTTCTTTTAAATCTTGGTCGAAGCGCGAAGGGCGCTAACCTTGAAGTGGTGGCTCCTAACGAAATTTCTCGTGGCGTGCCTTTTGATTTAACGCTTCAAGTTACTAATCAATCAGATATTTTATTTAACCAAGCGTCTTTTACGCTAAACTTACCAATCGGCTTGGTTTATTTAGGAGGCGGTTTAAATAGTAATCAAAGCATGCTCGTTAACGAAGATGTGGGTGATGTCGGTAGTGGCAGTTTTGCTAAAAAAACTTTTAAATTTTTACCAACCGGCGAAGTAAATTCGCTTCAAAAAATAAATATTACTTTTTCTTACGGCGCGGGCGGCCGGTCCCGATTTGAGACCAGCCAAACAAAAGAAATTCTTATTAAGTCTCCTGGCGTGAGCGTTGAGATTGTGAAGCCGGACCACGTTGTTCAAGGTTCTGCCTTCACGCTTGAAGTGCGTTATAAAAATATTTCCAATTTTGATTTCCCAAACGTTTCTCTTGTTTTGAATTATCCGACAACTTTCAAATTTATTTCCGCCAGTTTAGCGCCCGATTCTTTGAATAATGTTTGGCGTTTGGGCGAGTTAAACGCTGGTTCGAGCGGGGATTTGGAAATAAAGGGATTGGTCACGGGCATAACCGATCAACAATTTGCGATTCCAGTTACGGTTTCCGCCGGTTTTTTAGGTCGGGATTACCCGATTTTTGAGCAGGCAGTAAGCGTTGATCTTGCTCCGTCACCTGTTACGCTCGCAATCGCTGTTAATCACCAAACCGATTATATTGCCCGCATTGGCGACCAACTAACTTACACAATTAATTATCAAAACAACAGCGGCATTGCTTTGGCCGATACGGTTTTGAACGTTTCGCTCGCCGGTGAGTTATTTGATTTTGGAACCATGAAGACCGACGGCGCTCTAAATTCTATTACAAACACTGTTTCTTGGAATGCGGCTAATCTTCCCAATTTTAAATTACTTGATGCGGGTGCCTCCGGCGAAGTAAAAATCAACGTTGGTCTGAAAAAAGATTTTCCGATTAAACACTTAAACGACAAAAATTTTTACCTGAAAGTGAACGCGACTCTTACATCGCCTTCGGTGCCTTATTATCTTGCCGCCTCCGAAACTTCAGTGGTCGCCGCGTCCGATATAAAAGTAAGCGGCTTTGCAACGGTTAGCGCTCAAGCTTTTTATCGCGATGCCCTTTCTGGTTTTGTGAATAATGGCGTTTTACCGCCAAAAGTTAATCAGCCAACTGATTACACAATTCACTGGCTTATTAAAAATTTTTCAACGGATATTAAAAATATTGAAATTCACGCTTCTTTAGCCGGCGGCGTTGCTTGGACCGGTCTTGTGAAAAGTAATATTGATACCGTGCCATTATACAACGATCGAACGCAGGAAATAGTTTGGACAATTGATCGTATTCCGGCCACAAAAGGCGTGCTAAGCAATCCGGTTGAAGCGATTTTCCAAGTGCGGGCGACGCCGAACGTGACGGAGGTTGGTAGGTATAAAAATATTTTAAGCGATACAATATTAAAGGCGGTTGATGATTTTACCGGACTTGAGTTAAACGCAAGCGATATTACAATCACAACTGCTCTGCCGGACGATCGAACGGTTGGTCAAGACGCGGGCAGAGTTATTCCTTAGGTATTATGGCAAATGCTTTAGAAAAAATTTCGGCGTTAGCAAAAAGACGGGGGTTTATTTATCCCGGATCGGAAATTTACGGCGGATTGGCCGGCACTTGGGATTACGGCCCGCTTGGCGTTGAACTAAAGCGGAATATTAAAAATGAGTTTTGGAAATCGGTTGTTCGGGAAAACGATGAAATTGTGGGAATGGATGCCGCAATAATCATGAATCCGAAAGTTTGGGAAGCTTCGGGTCATTTGGATTCTTTTTCCGATCCGCTTGTGGAATGCAAAAAATGCCATCACCGTTTTCGAGCCGACCAGGTAGATAAAAATAAATGCCCTGATTGCGGCGGTGCGCTTACCGAACCGAAAACTTTTAATCTAATGGTTGAAACTTATCTTGGCGTGGTTGAAGGCGAAAAAACAAAAACATATCTGCGGGGCGAGATTACTCAAGGCGTGCACGTTAATTTTAAAAACGTTTTGGACTCCACCCGCGTTAAATTGCCGTTTGGCATCGCGCAAATCGGCAAAGCTTTCAGGAATGAAATTACGCCAGGTGATTTTACATTCCGTTCCCGCGAGTTTGAACAAATGGAACTTCAATATTATGTGCGGCCTGACAAAAAAGAATCAATGAAGGTTTTAGAAAACTGGAAAGAAAAAAGAATGGATTGGTACAAAAACTTGGGGATGAGCAAAAATAATTTGCGTTTCAAAGAACATGAAAAGTTGGCGCATTACGCCCAAGCGGCTTTTGATATTGAATATCGTGTTGATAATGAATGGCGGGAAATGGAAGGTATCCATCACCGGGGTGACTTTGATCTTCGCCGGCATCAGGAATTTTCAAAAAAGGACCTTACTTATTTTGATGAAGAAACCAAGGAAAGATTTTTACCGTTTATAATTGAGACCTCCGGTGGCGTGGATCGGGCCGCTTTATTTTTCTTGGTAGATGCTTACACGGAAGAAAAAGATCGGGTATTTTTAAAGCTTCACCCGCGTCTCGCGCCGTTCAAAGCGGCGGTGTTTCCGCTTTTGGCGAATAAACCGAAATTAGTTGAGCTTGCCAGAAAAATTTACACTGATTTGAAAAAAGATCCGCCAGCCGGCGGAAACATTGCTTGGGACGAGCGGGGGAATATCGGCAAACGCTATTATTCCCAAGACGAAATCGGCACGCCCTATTGTATCACCGTTGATTTTGATAGTTTGGATAATGGAGATGTAACCGTCCGCGATCGCGACACGGCAAAACAAGAAAGAGTGAAAATCGCCGAATTAAAAAATTATTTACGGGGGAAAATCTATTCCTAGAAACATTGCGTGTTTGAATGCGTTATACTTAAGTAAGTAAATATAAAGGTCAATCCATAATAAAATAAAAATTATATGAAGAAATCAGTTTTAGCGGTTGCGTTGTTTTTTGGGCTCGCGTTTTTCGTGAGTGCTCAGACATCAACAAAACCCTATCGTGATGAGTTGAATAAAATGCGCGGTGATTATAAGACGAGCGTGCAGAATGTTAAGGCGCAATCGCGTGAAGTAATGGAATCGCTTAAGGAAAAGTTCCAATCGGACGTGAAAACGCTTAAAGCAACAGTCGGACAAAAGATTGAAAAAGAGCGAGAAACTTTTAAATCAAAAGTTGAGCAAATCAAAGACACTCGCAAGAAAGAAGTTTTAAATCGACTTCAAAACAATCTGAATGATTTAAATCAACGTTCAGCTAATCATTTTAGCAATGTTTTAGATAAGCTAAATAGCGTGCTCACAAGAATCGTGAGTCGCACGGACAAAGTTCAAGCTCGTGGTAATGACGTAACCGCGGCGCGAACAGCAATTACCGCCGCGCAGAGCGCAATTACAACGGCGCAAACAGCGGTGAAAGCCCAGCTCGCAAAAACTTATCCGATTAATTTGCCAACCGTTATTTCAAGCTCAACGATGAGCGATCTCCAAAGTCTTGTTAAGAGCACTCGCGAAACACTTAAAAGTGATTTAAACGCGGTACAAAAATTAGTCGTTGCCGCTCGCGACGCTGTTCATAACGCAGCGACGACCCTCGCTAAAATTCCCCGCGTAGACGAAGACAAAGAGGCGACTTCAACCGCAACTTCAACCGCAACTTCAACCAGCAATCAATAATATGAAAAAGAACACAATTATTTGGTTAATTATTTTAGTCGTTGTTTTGCTCGTTTGGTGGTTTATGAAAAGCTCAAATTCCGTTCCTTCAATTGATCCGAGGGCTAATTTACAAACCGCGCCGGACAGCACGGTAAATATTAGCAATGATTTAAGCGGTATTGATGTTGGTAGTGTAGATAGTGGTTTTGACAATATCGATCAAGACATAAATGGTCTGTAGAAAGTTTTTTAGTTCGTTAGAAAAATCCCCGCAACTGCGGGGTTTTTTCTTTATAACTCTGTTAAAATTAAAAATGTAATGAAGACAAAATTTTTTACTGGTAAGGGCGATCAGGGCGAAAGCCAGATTGGCGAGAAAAAGTTTTCAAAAACTGATCCGGCGATGGCTATTTTAGGAACGCTTGATGAATTAAATTCTTGGCTTGGGCTTTGTCGGGCGAAAATCAACAAAGAGAAAAATTTTAGTTTTGAGAAAGGCGATCCGCTGAACCTTGAAAACGTTATCAAAGAAATCCAGCAACTTCTTTTTATCGCCCAGGCGGAAGTGGCCGCCATCGCCTTCGCTTATCCAAAAAGTCCGAAAATTACATCTGCCACAACTGAAAAAATTGAGGGGAAGATTAGTTTGATTGATCAGCAAGTCAGTGAATTAAAACATTTTATTATTCCGGGCGGCAGTGAAATTTCGGCAATGTTTGATTTTGGCCGGACAATTATTCGGCGCGCTGAACGTGAGGCGGTCGGTTACAATTCTGAAATTAAGCGTCTCACGCCGGAATTGCTTCAGTTTTTTAACCGGCTTTCCAGCTTTCTTTTTGCTTTAGCCCGCTACGCAAATTTCCAGTTAAAAATAGAAGAAGATCGGCCAAACTATCAATAATTTTGTATAATTAATCTAATGCTTACCACTGGAGAAATGATATTGAGATTAGGAATCGCAGCCCTACTTGGCGCTTTAATCGGCTTTGAACGGGAAATGGTTGGTAAAGAAGCTGGTGTCCGCACTGATATAATGGTTGCCTCCGGCGCGGCGATTTTTTCTCTAATCGGTTTAACTTTGCCGTATCTAGTCGCTACTTCTAATTTGGATCAGGTTATTTCAAATAATAGCGGTTCTTTGAATGTGATCGCGAACATCGTGGTTGGCATCGGTTTTTTGGGCGCGGGAATTATTATCCAGCAAGGAATTCACGTTCGTGGCCTTACTACGGCCGCTTCCGTTTGGTTTGTGGCGGCAATCGGCGTTTTGTGCGGCATTGGACTTACTAGCTTCGCCGCGATCGCGACGGTGAGCTTATTAATTATTTTAATAATTTTGAGAAAGATTAACGTTTACGAGCTGCTTGAAAAAAAAGAAGAAAAATAAAAACCCCCTTGTAATTACAAGGAGGTTTTGGGAATTAACGGCAACCGGAAAAAGGAAGTTTTGGCTATTGCTAGAAGATTTTGTATTTTAGAATCAAGTTCTTCTGGCGAGTCACAAATTCCTTTATTTCGAATAAATCGGAGGTGAGGAGGTGAGATTGGGAAAACCGTTTCTTTGTCTATGGAAAAATAAGGTAATTCTTCCAGCTGCTCGATAGGTTTTCTTTCTAGTTTAGCTTGGTCAAATAAATAGCATGACCGACGAGCTTCTTCGTCAGTAGGTAAGTCATCAATAGAGTGCCAATACCCCTCAACCACGTGGCGAAGAGGGTCGCGGACAGGAAAGGTTTTTTCAGGAAGTTTTTCATTAGAATTTTTCAATTCCCCGATAAAAAAAATCTCCATATGAATGCTTTCTTCTTTTCCTTTTTTTTCGGTAAGCGCTGGCAGGCGAGAAATAAAGAAAGGCACATCTTCTATTAAAAGATTTCCTTCTTCTCGTGTTTCCCGATTCGCCGCTTCGTAAGGCGTTTCGCCGGCATGAACTTTGCCAGTGATAAGCACCCAACGCTCTGGCTTTACTCCGCCGATTTTTAATCCGTTTTCGCTACCGCCGAGATCGTGAACAAGAAGAATTTTATCCCGACTTTTATTGAATATCGCCACATGAATGGTCATCGAAACCCTTTTGTCTTTATTTGCAAAAAGTTTTCCATGACCGCGTTTTAAATCAATCAAATCAAACATATTTACCTCGAAATTAGTGAGTATTAATTTACTGTTTAAAGTATAGCATACTATAATAATTTTGTCAAATAGAGAATATATAGCTATAATCCTCATAAATGAGAGTTAAAACAAACAATATTTATCTTGATTATGCCGCTTCAACGCCGGTTCACCCCGCGGTTTTGAAAGCGATGATGCCTTATTTTCTAGAAAATTTTGGCAACGCTGGTTCACTTCACCGTTTTGGCCAAGAAGCGATTAAAGCGATTGATGAAAGCCGGGAGGTAATCGCGAAAGCGATCGGGCGTCCGGCGGCCGCCGGATTTCGGGAAATAATTTTTACCGGTTCGGCAACGGAAGCGAATAACTTGGCGTTGCGCGGCGCGCTTAAAGATAAACCGAAAGATTCACGGATTATAATTTTGGCGATTGAGCATGAATCGGTTTTGGAAACGGCTCGCGACTTGGAGCGCGACGGATTTGATGTTATCTATTTACCGGTTAGCCGTGAAGGTTTAGTCGATTTAAATAAATTGAAATCAGCTTTAAACGATAAAACAATTTTGGTATCGGTAATGTATGTGAATAATGAAATTGGCACGGTCCAGCCGATTGCGGAAATTTCAAAGATAATTTCCGAATTCAAAGAAAGAAAATTTATCTCACAAAAAGACGGGGTCTCGCTCGCCCAGCCGCTCGCTCGCCCGCTTGACTCTCGCCCTCGCTCCTCCGACTTCGTCGGAGACCGTGCCCGCTCGGGCTCCGAGACACTTTTCTTAGAGAAAAATCTTCTTTCTTCTTACCCCTTATTCCATATTGACGCCGTTCAAGCGTTTCAGTTTTTCGATTGTGACGTTAAAAAATTAGGCGTTGATTTAATGACGCTCTCCGCCCACAAAATTTATGGCCCGAAAGGCATTGGCGCGCTCTACCTTCGGGAAAAGATTAAAAAAGAGATAAAGCCGATTATTACCGGCGGCGGGCAGGAATTTGGTTTGCGGTCGGGAACGGAAAATACACCGCTAATTGTCGGTTTCGGCAAAGCGGTTGAACTTGTCTCCGCGCGCCGCAAGCAAAATTGTCTCAAAACTGAAAAATTAAAAAAATATTTTCTCGCGCGACTCGAGAAAATTTTTCCGGCACTCGCCGTAAACGGACCGATTGATGATAAGTCCGCGCCCCATATTTTAAATGTTTATTTGCCGGGCACGCTCGCGGACGAAATGCTTATAAAACTTGATAAAGTGGGCGTGGCGGTTTCCGCCGGTTCGGCTTGTTCCGCGCGGGCGACTAAACTTTCGCATGTTTTAACCGCAATCGGATTAGAGCAAGAGAGGATTATGAGCAGTTTGCGGTTTAGTTTCGGTAGAGAGACAAAAATAGCTGATTTAAAAAAAGTTTTGGAAATATTGATTCCGTTAGAAATAAGCCGCTTCTAGCGGCTGCCGCCGTGCCTTCAGCAAAGCGGATTTCTAACGTGATTGACAAATATCAAATAGCGTGATAAATTACTTCTAGTTTATTTACCAACCGCCATTTCGGGATTTTCCGAAAAAAAGTAGGAAACGAACGATTGGCATAAAATAAAGAAAGGAGATGATCACATGAGTACGAAAGAAAAACTTATGATGACATCAAACCAAAAGAAACAAATTCTCCGTGTAGTCGAGGATAAGCTAATTAAACTTAATCCTTCAAGAACTGGAGCGCAAACCGTTTTGAAAAAAGGCAAAGAATTACAGGTGAAGTTCGGCGAAATTTTTTCCGAACTGTTACACCCGATTCTCAAACTAATTTCCGAAGGAGAATCTATTATTCTTGACTCCGAAGACGGCACAAAAACTCTCGCGAAAGCGAAAGACCTTTTCAGCTGGATTGACTCCGATTTCAATAACTACGGCACCGATCAAAAAGGAGCGCCAACCAAAGAAACCGCCCTTCAGGTTTATGAAATGAATGAAGACGCGACCTTCTCCAAAATGTTCGGATCTCTCGACTCTGACTTGACCAAATTCTGCCTCACCCAAGCTCAGATCAAGCAGTTTGTGAAACGCCACAAGAATTGGCTAAGAGGAGAAGGTTATGGAACATTTTTCCTCTTTGAAAGTAATAACCAGTTCTTCGTTGCCTACGTGGACGTGCACTCGGACGACGCGCTCGAGGTGAGCGTGCACCGGTTTGAGAACTCGAACGTTTGGTCTGCCGACGATCGCCATCAGGTGGTTGTTCCGTAACCTGCCCGTTCCGCAGGCGGGCTGGCTTGACCCTTTCGTCCTTTGTTCTTTAATTCTGTTCTTTCAACCTTGAATTCCCTTAGACCTTTTGGCCTTTGGGGATTTTTTATTTTCAGCGCAGATATAATATAATTAAATTATGAATGATAAAATAAAAAATTATTTAGGTGGGGCGCTTATAGTTGTAAGTTTAGTTTCGGCTTTCGCGGCGTGGAGTTTCGCCGACACTTATTCAAAATCAATCGAACCGTCGTCTTTCCGGAGTTTTTCAGTTTCGGGCGAAGGGAAAGTAACCGCCGTGCCGGACGTTGCTGAATTTTCTTTCGGTGTTTTAACCGAAGGCGGTAAAGACATTGCGGCGTTAACGAATGAAAACACCACTAAGGTTAATAAGGCAATCGCGTTTGTGAAAAGCGAAGGAGTGGCGGATAAAGACATTAAAACCGAAAATTATTCGCTTACGCCGCGTTACCTAACTTACAGCTGTAATCATCCGGAAACAAGTGGTTCAGTGTCTTGTCCGCCCGCGGAAATTGTCGGTTACTCAATTAATCAAACGGTGAGCGTTAAAGTGCGGGATTTTTCAAAAATTGGCGAGGCGCTTTCGGGCGTTGTTCTAAACGGCGCGAATACCGTATCAAGCTTGAATTTTACGATTGATGATTCAAATGCGTTGCAAAACCAGGCGCGGGCAGAAGCGATTTCAAAGGCAAAAGAAAAAGCGGAAGTAATTGCGACTTCCGGCGGTTTTTCAATCGGCCGATTGCTTTCAATTGATGAAGGTTATTCGCCAGTTCCTTATTACTCAGCTAAAGAAACTTTTGGTTTAGGCGGGGCGGCGCCAGCGCCTGTAATTCAACCGGGTTCACAAGAAATCCAAGTAACGGTTAATTTAAGGTACGAAATAAAATAAGCCGATACGAATCTACGGATAACATCCGAATCTGCGAATTGCTACGAATAATTACAAAATATGAATAATAAAAAACTTTTAGTTTTTATAATTATTGCCGCGATTGTTGGCGGATTTTTTGGTTCGCTTGTTTCTTCAAGATTAGCGCAGGCGAATATTTTAGACGATTTATTAAATTATCTAAAAGGCGGCGCTATAACGACCGCGCCTAATCCGCCAGCTGGCGGATCGCCCATAAAAGAAATTCCACTCTACAAACCGACTATTGATTATGAAGAAGCGGTGATTCGCTCGGTTGAAACCGCTTCGCCATCAGTTGTTTCAATCGTCATTTCAAAAGATTTACCGGTAATTGAGAATTGCGGTTACGATCCTTTTTCTAATTTACCGCCGGAGTTTAAGCAATTTTTTGGCGGTAACGGCGGTCTGCCTGGCCAGGGTTTCCAATTTTCGCAGCCATGTGAAAAAGGAACGCAAAAAAAAGAAGTGGGCGGCGGTAGTGGTTTTATTGTGAGCGAAGAAGGCTTAATTGCCACTAACAAACATGTGGTTTACGACAAAAACGCGGATTATACGGTGCTCACAAACGACGGCAAAAAATATGACGCTAAAGTTTTAGCGCGTGACACAACAAACGATATTGCGCTTATAAAAATTTCAGCAACTGGCCTAAAAGCCGCAATAATTGGCAACTCTGATAGTGTGAAACTTGGTCAAACAGCAATCGCGATTGGTAACGCTTTAGGCGAATTTCGTAACACTGTTTCAGTTGGCGTGATTTCCGGCCTTTCACGAACAGTGACGGCTGGCGGTGGCGAATTTGGCTCGGAGACAATTCAAGGAGTTTTTCAAACGGACGCGGCAATTAACCCTGGCAATTCCGGCGGTCCGCTTTTGAACTTGAAAGGTGAAGTGATCGGCATTAACACAGCGGTTGTCTCGGGCGCCCAGAACATTGGCTTTACAATTCCTATAAATCAAGTGAAGCGGGCGATTGAATCGGTGAAAAAAACCGGCAGCATAAAAACACCTTATCTCGGCGTGCGCTATCTGATGATTGATGAGGGTTTAGCAAAAAAACAAAATTTACCGGTTCAAAATGGCGCTCTTGTGCGGGGAACGCCTGACGGTCCCGCGATTGTGCCCGGTTCGCCAGCGGAAAAAGCCGGCTTGAAGGCGGAAGATATTATTTTGGAAGTGAACGGCGAAAAAATTAACAAAGAAAAAACCTTAAGCAATATAGTCCAAGAATATTCAATCGGCGACACGTTGAATCTAAAAGTGGAACGGGGGAAAGACGTTATTACTTTAAGTATTACGCTTGCCGAGCGGCCGACTTCGGAATAAATAGAAATTAATTAATATTTCCACCATTAGCAATCTACACACTAGTTTGCTAATTTTGTTATAATAATATAATCTTGGTATAATTAATAAAAACTATGCCACAATTCCATCGCTTTACAATTAAGGCCCAAGAAGCACTTCAAGCGGCCCAAGATTTAGTCGGCCGCCATCATCACGGCGAACTGAAAGCGCTTCATCTTTTAGTTACTCTTTTGGGTGATGAATCCACTCTTGTCCGGCCAATGCTTCTAAAAGCGAATATGAATCTCGCCGAACTTGAAAAAGAACTTGATCGGGATTTGAACGCGCTTCCTAAAATTTTCGCGGGCGGTGGAACAGTTAATCAACTTTATCTTTCGCCGGAACTGATGAAAGTTTTAGATCGAGCGGGTGAAATTGCTTTAAAACAAAAAGACGATTTCATTTCTTGCGAACACTTAATTCTTGCTTTAATTGACGTGCCTTCCGCGGCGCAAGAAATTTTGAGCCGTTTTGGCGTAAAACGGGAAATATTAATACGAATTTTAGCCCAACTGCGTGGTTCGGTGCGGGTGACCGATGAAACGCCGGAATCAAAATTTCAAGTACTTGATAAATATGCCGTGAACTTAACCGAACGGGCGAAAGACGGCAAGCTTGATCCGGTAATTGGCCGTGAGGAAGAATTGCGGCGGTTGATGCAAATTCTTTCCCGACGAACAAAAAATAATCCGGTTTTAATCGGCGAGCCGGGCGTTGGAAAAACAGCAATTGTGGAAGGTTTGGCGCAGAGAATTATTTCCGGTGACGTGCCTGAATCTTTGAAGGGAAAAGAGATTATTATGCTCGATTTAGGCGCTTTGATTGCTGGCACGAAATTTCGCGGTGAATTTGAAGACCGTTTAAAAGCATTTTTGCGGGAAGTTCAGCAATCAGCCGGCCGACTTCTTCTTTTTATCGATGAAATTCATATGATCGTAGGGGCAGGCGCGGCTGAGGGGGCAATTGACGCCGGTAATTTATTGAAACCGGCGCTCTCCCGTGGCGATCTTCACGCGATTGGCGCCACAACACTAAAAGAATATCAAAAATATATTGAAAAAGACGCCGCGCTTGAGCGCCGTTTCCAACCGATTGTGGTTGAAGAACCAACGCTCGAAGATTCGGTTGCTATTTTGCGTGGACTTAAAGAAAAATATGAAATGCATCACGGGCTAAAAATAAGCGATGAAGCGATTATGGCGGCGGTGAATTTATCCGCCCGCTACATTACCGACCGTTTTTTGCCCGATAAAGCGGTGGATTTGATTGACGAGGCCTCGGCTGCTCAGCGACTTGAAAGCGATAGCGTGCCGGCGGAACTCGATAAATTGCGGCGGAGTATCGTAAAACTTGAAGTGGAACGCTCGGCATTGTTGAAAGAAAAAGCAAAATCAAAAACAAAATCGCCGCGCCTCAAGGAAGTAGAAAAAGAATTAAACCGCTTACGGGAGGAAAACGACGAATTATCTGCCGGCTGGCACGCCGAAAAAATTCAGCAAGACAATTTTAATAACTTGAGAAAGAAAGTGGAGAATTTGAAACGGGAAGCGGAAGTGGCGGAACGAGACGGTAATTTAGAACGAGTGGCGCAAATTGTTTACGGCGAACTGCCGGCCGCTGAAAAGGAAGCTGCCGCTTTTGAAAAAAAACACATAGGCGGAGAAATAAAATCAAAAAAGAAATCTAGCAGCAAAAAAATTCCTGTAAGCAATCGCCGTTTTATTAAAGAAAGTATTAACGAAGAAGATATTGCTTCCGTAGTTTCTCGTTGGACGGGTATTCCGGTTTCTCGAATGCTTGAATCGGAAGTAAAAAAATTAAGCCGATTAGAAGAAGAGCTTGGCGTGAGAGTGATTGGTCAGGGCGAAGCAATTAACGCTGTTGCGCGGGCGTTGCGCCGATCGCGCGCCGGCCTTGCGCCGGAAGACCGGCCGTCTGGCTCATTTATGTTTTTGGGACCAACTGGCGTTGGTAAAACAGAATTAGCGCGTGCACTTGCGGAATTTATGTTCAATGACGAAAAAGCCCTTATTCGGATTGATATGTCGGAATATATGGAACGGCACGCTGTTTCCCGGCTTATTGGTTCGCCGCCGGGTTACGTTGGTTTTGAGGAAGGCGGCCAACTTACAGAAATCATTCGGCATCGGCCTTATAGCTTGATCCTATTTGATGAAATTGAAAAAGCTCACCCGGAAGTTTTCAATGTTTTACTGCAAGTTTTGGATAACGGCCGCTTAACCGACGGCAAAGGGCGGCTTGTTAATTTTCGGAACGCGGTTGTGATTTTAACTTCTAATGTCGGCAGTAATTATTTCCACGAAATGTCGGGTTTAGGTTTTGCCCAAGGAGATAAAGAGGAATTAAAATCGAAAGAAGAAGAGTATCGGGAAAAAGCGCGGCGAGCGTTACGTGAAACATTCCGGCCAGAATTTTTAAATCGCCTTGATGAAACCGTCATCTTTAACGCGCTTACACCCGCTGATATCGGGAAAATCGTTGATATCCAACTTCAGAAACTGACTGAAAAATTAGCCGAACGCCGAATTGAACTCACAATAAAACCGGCGGTTAAAGAATACTTAGTTAAAAACGGTTTTGATAAAGAATACGGCGCTCGGCCAATCAAGCGGCTGATTCAAAAAGTGATTATTGATGCTTTAGCTGATAAAATGATTAGAGGTTTAGTGAAAGATGGTAAAAAAGTTAACATTTCTCTTAACCAAACAAATAACGTGGAAGTTACTGTTTAAAGCTTTTTTCTACGGAATTATTCTTTTTTGGTTAACGCAAGTCGGTTTCGGTTTTTGGCCGGTCTTTTTATTTTTTCTTGTTGCTATCCTGATTTATTTTTCCGAGAAAGGCAGTAGTGAAGGTATTAGTTTTTCTTTCTGGTTTTTATTTTTTTTAAGCTTGGTTTTTCTCGAGCTGAATAATCTTTATAAGTTCGAAGGTGTTTGGAACTTTTTTACTTTTTTTATTAATTCCCCGTTTATCGTTATTTTTTGGAGCGGTCTTCTTTTTCTTTGGTTGGGTTTGAATCAAAGATTTTTCAACAACCGTTTTTTGGTTTTTAATATTTTTAAAACCCTGCTAGTAATCACTGCTTATATTTTTTATTACCTGTTGCCTCAAAACTTTTTCTTTGCCGTTGGCCTAATGCTTTTAATCGGTCTTTCTTTCCGCGAGGATTTCGTTTTTTTCGGTTTCTTGTCAAAAAAAATAATTCTTGGGGGGAGTTACGCGTTAGCTTTTCTTGTTTTTCAAGTTGGCTGGTTTATTGCTTTTTTGCCACTAGGTTTTTTAAACTCCGCCGCGCTACTTACGCTTTTTACCGCCATAAGCCGCGATCTTTTTATCGTCCGGGAGCGCGGTTTATTGAACCGGACCCTAGTTTTTGAAGAAGCGGCTTTTTTTACGATTTTAATGGTTATTATATTCGCTTTTTCTTCTTGGACGGTTTAAACTAAAAAGCGTAACTTCAAGGGCAATTATTCGTTATATCTATTGAAACCCTAAGGAAAGCGCAGTTTATCAACAGCGGGGCTTTCAAGCACTTTTCTAGCTTGTATAATGATTTCTAGCTTAGAGTGAGGCTAAGCTACTTTAATCAAAAGAAACAAGCGACGTCGGCCGAATTATCGGCAAGCGTCTGTTTGTTCTCCACGATTTAAGTAGTTTTATCTCGCTCTAGCGAGATTTTGTTTATACGTCCAATTATTACCAACCGTTTTTCGTTTAGCTCTTCTGCTAAATAATCCTCACTAGATTAGCGGCAAGTCGAGAGCGACGGAAGACGTTCCAGACAAAATCAAAGGTCGGCGACCAAATTTAATACTTCGGCAAGCTCAGTATTATTCTGAGTGAAATCGAAGGATAAATAATTTAGGTCGATAAATTTAAGAAAATTCTAAAATTACAAAAAATGAGTAAATTAACTAGTAAAATTTTATCAGTCGGTCTTTCCATCACAACGATGGTTTGGTTGGCTGGTTCAGTAGTTCCAGTAAGCGCTCAATCCGTTGATATCAACGCTTTGCTCGCGCAAATTCAAGCTCTTCAACAGCAAATAGCAGCTTTGCAAGGTAACAGCGGCACCCCAGCATCTTCTTACACGTTTACTCGCGACCTCACCGTGGGTAGCAAAGGAGCAGATGTGACGGCTTTGCAGCAAACCTTGATTAGCGGCGGTTATTTGAAGGTCGCGGCCCCGACAGCCTTCTTTGGTTCTTTGACTAAGGCGGCTTTGGCGGCTTGGCAGGCGGCGAAGGGAGTTACTCCTTCCGTCGGTTACTTCGGTCCGAAAACCCGCGCGGCTTTTGTGGGTACAGCAACAGGAGGTACTGGTGGTATTCCGCCAGTCGTAATTGTGCCTTCCGGTACTGATTTAGTTGCTTCTTTGGCGGTTGATACGCCAGCGGCAAGAACAATCGGTTCAGGAACAGCTTTCAATCCAGCTTTAAAGGTTAACTTGACGGCTGGTTCTAAAGCAGTGAATGTGACAGGCGTTACTTTGCAGAAGAGTGGCTTTGTCGCGAACACATCTCTTAATGGTGTTGACGTTATTGACGCCATGGGTGTGCGGCACGGCAATGTTATAACTTCTATTAACGCTGATAACACAATCGGTATTACTTTCCCAAGCAGCCCGATTATGGTTGCGGCAGGACAGTCAACTTCGTTTACAGTGCGATTCAACCTTGTGACAGGTTCTATTACCGGCACGGTTGCGTTTAACATTAATTCGGCGTCGGCAATTATGGCTGACACAACTTCAATTGGTGGTAGTTACCCGATTGTTGGTAATGGAATGAACATCGTAAGTGGCGCGAGCGCGTTAGCTTCCACTACTTTAGATGTTTTGACCTCAACCGGTTCAAGCTCTTTAAGTGTTGATCCAGTGAGCCAACAGGAAATTACAAAATTCCAGGTTCGAGAAACCTCTTCTAATGAAGGAGTAAACTTTTCCGCTTTGACCTTATATAACTATGGCAACGCGGGAGCAGGCGATTACGCGGATGTTCAGTTACTTGATCAATCCGGTAATATTTTGGCGACTGCTCAGCCAATGGGCCAGTATGTAAACTTTACGATTACACCCGCTTACTTCATTGATAAGGGGTTAACGAAAAATTTCACCGTAAAAGCGAAGCTTATCGGCGGCACGACAAAAACAATTAACCTTGTGGTTTACAACAACTACGATATTAATCTGATGGGCGTGACGACCGGTGTCTCCGTTATTCCGGGCGCGGCGGCGACGAATGACTCCGCGTTCCCGATCGGTAATGGTTTCAACATCCAGACGATTGGTACCGGCACGGCGACTTTGACGCGAACAATTGATTCGCCAAGCGCGGCGGTTACTCCTTCCGCGAACAATGTTCTCTTAGCGAAATACAACTTTAGGCCGAGTGGCGAGAACATGGAAGTGCGGCAGGTTAGTTTCTACATTGCGACTTCGACTGCAGCCGCTAAAACATTAACCGGCACGGTTTATGTGAAGTTTAACGGCGCGATTGTCTACAGCACTGGCGGTTCCAATGTTTCGCCGATTACGGCAGCTACCTTTACCTTGTCGAGTTATCCGGTTGCCACTCAAGGCGTGGATAACTTTATAACGGTTGAAACTTCGATTCCTTCGACCGCGACAGCGGTTGATAGTTATCAAGTGAAGTCCTTTGATATTATTCAAGCCAAACGTTTAGTAACAAATGACCTCGTTGATCCGACTGTGGCGGCGACTGATGGCCTCGCGCTTTCAGTTAAAGCAGCCGCTCTTACGGTGACAACACTTGCATCATTGCCACTTGCCGGCCAATCAGTAGTGGTGGGCACGAACGATTATGTTTTCGCCACTATTACTTTGAATTCTTCGGCGGGCGGTGAAGACGTGAATGTGACGACCGTTAAAGTATCAGATTCAAGCAGTGACTCCAATTACACCGGAATTACTAGTCTTGTGATGTACAAAGGTAACCCAGTGAGTGGCGGTACAGTTCTTTCAACAACCGCTTCAACAGCGACAAACGGCGCTACCACAAACTTCAATTTCTCATCGCCGATTGTGGTCAACCGCGCAACACCAATCACTCTTTACTTAGTGGCTAATGTTGCTTCATCCACATCCGCTAACGTCACACACACTTTCAATGTTGCTTCGTCAACATCGGCTATAACCGCCGTTGGCGTGACAACAGGTAATAGTTTGACGAACGGTACGGATATTAGTTTCGCCGGTAGTGGTCAGGCGCAAACTATAGTTACTTCCGGTTCGCTTAATATGAACCTCGTAACTGGCGCAGGCGCTACACCAAGTAATAACCAAACGGTTTCGGTTGGCGCAACTCAAGGAACGTGGTTTGCGGTTAGATTGAGTTCAGCTAATGAAACGCAAAAAATTACTTCCTTGAAGCTTACAGCGACAAGTTCCGGTTCAACTGGTTTAACAACGACGACTCTAAGGAATATCACGCTTTCTGGCGATCTTGTACCAGCAGGATTAACAAAAGGACAGTTTGATACTTGTATTGCCGGTGAATGCGTTGTTACTTTCCCATCCGTCGGTGGTACGTCAGATAATATTTTGACTGCGCCGGTGCCAGTTAGTGGCACGACGATTTACGTGAAAGCTGATGTTGGGGTCGGCACGATAGATGACCTTGGTAATAGCTTCGCGTTCGTTATTGCTTCAAGCACTCATGTGACCGTAAAGGGTTCAGTGAGTGGACTTACGACTGGTACGGTGACAGGTCAACCTGGAATCAGTACCGGTGCTAGCACGGTTGTTTCTACCGGCTATTCATTCGTTGTACCGCAGAGTGTTGTTGTTACAGGAGTTTCGCCAACGGTGGCAACAAAGATAATTGGTTTAACATCTGGTCAGACAGTTGCGACATTTAAGATTACGAATAACGGCGCAACCCCGATTTATCTTTCAACTTCCACTACGGGTATGACCTTCTACAATAGTGGCGCTGGTACGACAACGGCAACATCTAGCGCTTACACGCTGTATGCTTCCCAGATGTCTAATTCAAGCGCTGATATCACCTACAGCACTTCTACATGGGCGACCTCCCTTGGTTCTTCAAGCGTTCCTTTCGGATACACAATTTCTGCATCTGAAGCAAATCGAACGATTCTTGGAGGTTCTTCAAGATACTTGATTATCAAGACGAACGTTGCGGCGGATAACGGCAACACCTTCAAGTTCTCTATTCAGACGATCGGCAACCTTCTTTACTACGTAAAAGGTAGTGATCTCTATGGTTACCCGTCTAACCCGACAAACTCTGCAAGCGTACCCACTGGTCTCTATATTGATGGTGTTATTCCTGGAATAATGCCGTCGGTTGAGGTGACGACCTTGTCGAGTAGCTAATTCTGCTTAACTGATTTCTAGTTTTTCGATAGCATATAATCGAACAAAAAGACCCCGAGAAGGGGTCTTTTTGATTTAATTTTTTACTTGAACAAAACTCTTTAATTAGATAGTATTTAAAAACTGGAAGTATGGCTTATTTTAAGACGGCAAAATTTTTTCTAATTATTTCTGTTTTAGCAGTTGCGGTTGTTACCGTTTCCACGCTTTTTCCTTTTATTGTCGGTAAGTACACCTGGTTTCGGACAACTGTTGATCTTGCGCTCATATCTTTTCTTCTCGGTCTTGTACTTTCACCAGAGGCGGAGATTTATGAGAAAAAATTTATTAAACTTTTGAAGTCGCCGCTTGCAATCGCGGTTTCGATTTTCGTCTTAGCGGTTATTTTAGCTTCTCTTTTTGGCGTTGATCCGTCATTTTCTTTTTGGTCTAATTTTGAGCGCGGCGAGGGAGGTTTACAATTACTCCATCTATTAATTTTCTTTTGGCTCTTAATTATGCTTTTCCACGACGATAAGGATTGGCGGAAAATTTTTTGGTCATCCATTATTACTGGTTTGCTAATGACAGCGTATGGCGCGGGAGCAGGATTAAAATATATAGATCAGGCGGCAAACGGCTCGTTTTTCCAGTCTTTTAAGGACTTTATCGGACCGTCATTTAGCCAGCCCGGTTTTCGGTTCGATGGTTCGATTGGAAATTCATCTTATGTTGGTGCTTATGCCATTTTCATACTTTTTTACTTAGCAATGCTTTTTATTGGTAATAGAAGCAAGAAAAAATTGTCTTTTGAAAATTTTGCGCTTGCAGGTCTTGGCGCAATTTTCTTAGCCGTTCTTTATCTTGCTGCGACCCGCGGCGCTTTTCTCGGTTTCGTCGTAGCTATTGTCGCATTTCTCGGTTACTTCATCTATGTTCATCAAGCTTGGCGTAAGCGGCTTTTGGTTGGGGTAACTCTTTTTGTTCTTGTTGTAGGTTTGTTCATAAAATTCCAAGATACGCCGTTTGTGAAATCTCTTCCCGCTTCGCGCATTTTTACCATTTCTTTAGACGCGAACACATTTAAAACTCGGGCTCTTATGTGGCAAATTGCTTGGGACGGATTTAAGGCGCGACCAATTTTCGGTTGGGGACCAGAAAATTTTATTCAGGTTTTTGATCGGCGTTTCAATACCGCCTATTTTACGCCGAGTCAGGGATTTGGCGCTTGGTTTGATCGTGCTCACAGTATTTACTTTGATTATCTGGTGGAAACAGGCGCTTTCGGTTTCTTAAGCTTCTTAAGTATCTTCACCATCTTCTTCATCCAACTCTATAAAAAAACAAAAACCAATCTTAGAGAAAATAATCAACTGAAAAAGAATAATAATCACAATGAAAAAGAATTAACTAACCAAAAATATTTATCTTCAGAGCTCGCTTTGCTCTTCGCGGTTTTGATAGCTTATTTGGTGCAGGGAATAGTGCTTTTTGACGTTCTACCAATTTATATAAATTTGTTTTTAGTCCTCGCCCTAGCCACTTACAAGCTTAAAGAAAATACTTATCAGAATTAAGTCTTAATTATGTTCATAATAAAAGAATTTAGAAAAATATTGTACATTGTGATAATTATCGCTGCTCTTTTGAGTTTGTATTTCGGCGCTTACTCACCTTTCGTGAAAGCCCGCAAATACATCACCGCGCTAGGCACTATTTCGAACGTGCACACCATTCAAGATTTTGAAGCCGTCTTTGACAGAGTTTTTAATTTTTATTCGCCGGTTGGTTCGGAAGAGGTGGTTAAATTTTTAAGCAATGACATTTTAAATTTGACCAGTCAGCAAGGACAACCAGAAGCAGTAAGTCGCGAGCTTGTTCGCTACATTGAGCCACACCTTTTTCTAAATAATAATGTTCGTCATCTAATGACGGGCGGTCAGTTGTACTTAACTCTTTTTAATAATTATGGTCAAAAACCGGAAGATTTTAAAAAGGCGCTTAATTATTACGAGCGAGCTTTTATGATCGGTCCGAAATTACCACCAGTACTTTATGGCTTGTTCAATTTGTATATACAAAGCGGACAAAAGGATAAAGCTAAAGAAATAGGCCAAATTATTTTGAATTATTGGCCGGATAATGATCAAATTCGCGGCTTAATATCCTCTCTCTAAAATTTTCGAGAAAAGCTTATTCCAAAATTGGTTTTTCTAGGCGAAAAGTGTCGTTTTCGTAATTTTCTCCTTGGCGAGGCCCTTTTGATAACTGGAGAAGAACGGAATCTTCAAGAGCCTTAAAAGCGTGTTGTTCATTAGGAATGCTTAACGTAAGATCACCTTCTTTCACTTCGATTGTTTCTACAGGATTGTTATCCTTCTTTGAGGCGTAAGTAAAACTCCCCTTAACTATATAAGTATATTGCGAACTTTTTTTATGAAAGTGATTACCGCGAACAGAACCTTTTTTACAGGTAATAATTGTCACCGAATCAACGTCTTGTCCGACAATAATGTCTCTGATTGATCCTCGCGAGTCCTCAAAATTAATCGGTTTTTTATCTATTTTCATATTTTTATATTATACTAGGTTTCGGAATTGGCACAATAAATTTACCGCCGCGTTTTTTGTAATCGCTTAAATTTTTCATAATTTCCGGAGCAAAGTTCCAGGCGAGAAGAAGAGCGTAATCAGGTTGGCGTTTTAAAAGTTCGGAGTCCGGAAGAATGGGAATGTGCGTGCCTGGAGTGAAACGGTTAATTTTAAGCTCGGATTTTTCAGTCGCAAAATCAATAAGTTCCGGGCCAATTCGGCAGTAATTTAAAAGCGTCATGCCTTTGGCCGGCGTGCTTACAATTGCAATGCTCTTATTTTTACGTTTCAGGTCCCGAAGTAGATTTTTTAGTTCTACACGGTGATTTGCTACAAGCTTGGCGAAGATTTTTAGTTTCGGCAGGGAATGAATATTATCTTTTAATTCCATTTTAAGCATTGCTCTAACCGTTTTATTTATTGGGTGGATGCTATTTTTGCCGATAAAAACTCTAAAAGAACCGCCGTGAATTTTTTTAGTTTCAACATCAAAAACCTCCATTTTATAGTTCTTGAAAAATTGAATAACAGGTTTTAATGAGAGATAAAGAAGGTGCTGATGGTAGACAGTATCATATTCTAAATTTTCCATAAGGTTTGAAAAATGCGGCGATTCAAAAATAAAAACTCCGTTATTTTGCATTAAGATTTTAACCGCTTTTACGAATTCATGATGGTTGAACACGTGCGCGAAAACATTCGTGCCGACGATAACCTTCGCTTTACCGTATTTTTTGACTACATCTTTCGCAACTTTAGGCGTAAAAAAATCAGGGATAGTGCGAATACCACGCTTATTCGCAATACGCGCGATGTTTGGCGCCGGGTCTACGCCTAAAATTTTTGTGCCAGCCGTTTTAAACCCTTGGAGAAGAACTCCGACATTACTTCCAACGTCCACCACAAGATCTTTTTTTCCCAAATTTAGTTTTTTTGTGACGGATTGGGCAAAATTATTGTAATGTTCTACGCCCGTTTTAGTAACTGAAGATTGATAAAGATAATCTTTCTGATACATTTCTCGCGGGTCAACCGTGTAAGAAAGTTGGCTTAAACCGCATTTTCCACAAAATACGACAACAAGCGGATAAGACGTTTCCGATTCTTTTAGTTCTTCTTGGGTTGGAAAATGATCCGAGTGCGGAGTGAACCCTAAATCAAGATAAGGAATTAATTTTATGCTTTTGCAAAAGCGACATTTAGTTATGGCTGGCATATCCACCCTATATTAAGATAACTAAGGTATCACTGTCAATAATTTAGTTTGACAGAATTTTGTTTTTTTAATAATATAATGCCATGAAAAGCGCCCTCGTTACAGGCATTACCGGTCAAGACGGATCGTATCTGGCGGAATTTTTGTTGAACAAAGGTTACCAGGTTATGGGTGTGGTTCGCCGTTCATCTTCTATTAATACTGAACGGATCGATCACATTCTTAAAGATCTTCACAGCAAAGGTGTTGTGCTTTTTCGGGATTATGGCGATTTAGCTGACAGTCATAGTTTATCACGCTTCATTGATGGAAATGTTGAATCTTACAACCGTTATGGCTCTTACGAATTTAAATTTCCGCCGGATGAAATTTACAATTTAGGTGCTCAATCACATGTGCGCATTAGTTTTGACATGCCAGAATACACTGCGAATGTAACTGGTCTTGGAACATTGAGATTACTTGAGCTTGTAAGGAATCACGAAGCAAGGAATCCGAATTCAAAAATTAAATTTTACCAAGCATCGAGTTCAGAAATGTTCGGGTTTTCCCCGCCGCCGCAAAACGAACAGACAGTTTTTCACCCAAGAAGCCCTTATGGTTGCGCTAAAGCATTCGCTTACCACACTGTGATAAATTACCGCGAGTCCTATAATATTTTTGCCGCAAATGGCATTCTCTTTAATCATGAATCGCCTCGTCGTGGCATTAATTTTGTTACGCGGAAAATCGTAAGAGCTGTCGCGGAAATAAAACGCGGTCGGATGGAAAAACTTCACTTAGGAAATTTAGACGCTAAAAGAGATTGGGGTTACGCACCCGAATATGTTGAAGCAATGTGGTTGATGCTCCAACAGCCGGAAGCCGATGATTACGTTATTGCGACGGGTGAAAACCATTCAGTTCGGGAATTCGCTGAAAGAGCTTTTAAGTACGCTGGTATTGATATTGTTTGGCAAGACCAAGGACTTTTAGAAAAAGGCCTAGACAAAAAAACCGGCAAAGTTTTAGTGGAGATTGATCCGGACTATTTCCGACCGGCGGAAGTTCATGATTTGCGAGGAGATTATACAAAAGCGAAAGCCAAATTGGGTTGGAATCCTAAAACAAAATTTGACGACCTCGTAGCTTTAATGATGGAGCACGAACTTAAGGGAGGCGCTAAATAATTTAATGATTGGCCATGTAGTCATGTTCAAATTTCGTCCAACTGCTTCTGCGGATGAGCGGGAGCAAGCGGTTGCACTACTTCATAGCATGAAGGATAAGATTAAAGAAATAGACATATGGAAAATCGGGACACAATATGCGCCGTCAGAAAAACGCTGGGATGTAGTTGAGGTGGCAACTTTTCCTGACGAAGCCGCGCTTTTTAAATTTCAAGCACATCCTGCACATAGGGAACTTACTGATTTCACAAAAGAAATCGCCGATTGGCACGTTGTGGACTACGAGTTTTGAATTAGGTTACTCGAGGAATACTCGAATATTTTTAAACACTTGACAATTTTCTAGTTCGTATTATACTGAGTTCAGTTCATCAACAATTAAATTAATAGGAGAGTTATATGAAGTTGGTTTTACTATATGGCATTCCCGCTGTTGGCAAGTTTACTGTTGGCAAGGCGCTTCAGGAGATTACCGGATTCAAGTTTCTGCACAATCATCTCTTTGCCGATTTATGCACGATGATTTTTGATCCAGGAACCCCCGCTCACGCAGAATTGAATCATCGCATCCGAATGATTGTTTATAAGACAGCCGCAGAGAAGGGCCTTAAGGGATTAATAGTGACTTTTAATTACTATACCGGGCCTCGTACTGAGCACTCAAATAATGCACTCTTAGCTTGGGCTAATTTGATGAAGGACTTAGGAGGCGAGTTTTGTCTAGTCCGGCTTTCGTGTGAAACGAAAGAGCTTGAGAGAAGGGTTATAAGCTCATCCCGCATCGGTACGAGAAAGATTGTCGAAGTTGAAAAATTGCGGGAAGTCTTAAGAGAAGAATTCATCTCCGACAAAGTACCGGCGAGCATTGCTAGTAGTTTGTGCATTGACAACACCGATCTGTCTCCGAGAGAAGTCGCGGAGATGATAAAGCAACATTATAATAAATAAGCCCCAGTTTATCGGGGGCTTTTTTATTTTAATCAAAGGCGATATCATCGTAGTTATGGGAATTAATACAATTGAGGAAGCTGAACCTTATTTGAAAAAAAATATTTTTCCGGAACTCGAACAAGGACGTCCAAATTGGGATAAGCCACATACCGAAGCAGTCGTTTTTTACACAAAAGAAATTATTAAAAATACCCTTGATTTAAACCTGGACCGGGCGGTTCTTGTTGTAGTTGCTTATGCTCACGATTGGGGGTATGCAAACCTATTCAAAAAGGGAATTTATATAGGAAGAGAAGATATTCAAAATGTGAAGATCATGCATGCGCAAATAAGTATGGAAAAGATCTCCGCACTTTTGCAAGATCCGATATTTAGTTTTTTAAGCGCCGGACAAAAAGAAAGGATATGCCATTTGGTTCTTGTCCACGACAATCTTGAAAAGCTTAACCAAAAAGATGAATTGGTATTTATGGAAGCAGACACGTTGGGGCAACTTGATATAACCAGGGCAACCCCGACATTCAATAAAAAAGATAATGAAAAATATATGACAAAGACATTGAAAACAAGAATTTCAAGGTTTGTCACCCCCTTCGCTAAAAAGAAAGCCGAAGAATTATTCTGGTTAAGAAAAGAGCATTATAAAAACAAAAACTTTACAAACTTGACATAATAACAATGCTTTGCTATACTGTTTTTAGTATTTTTCTAATTAAATAATAACGAATCAAAAGAAAGGAAAGGCACGTGAATAAGAGAAGAATTCAAATTCGGTTAGCCATCCGGGGAGATGAGCGTGGCATTATTGACGTTGTCGAAGGTACATTTCCGCAGGACTTTAATTATGGGAAGGGTTTCGACAGAGAAAAATGCCGAAGATTTTTTAGAACAGCTCTTAATGATGAGAATGAAATCGTAATTGTTGCAAAACAAGGAGACAAGATTATCGGTTTCATTCACTATGAGAATAAACCCCCGACCAACGGCACGGTTTATTTGAACATGATTGGCATAAGTAAGAACATGCAGGGGCAAGGCATTGGCATAAAACTTCTTATCAAAGGCGATAAACTTGCGGTGCGATACATAAAAGAAGTTTGTGGCATTCCGAACCTTGCGACAATATATCTTTCCACAAGTAAGGACAATCCTGTAGGACAGCGACTTTATCTCAAAGCAGGATATATTCATGTGGGAAATATTCCCGGGCTTGTAGGTAAAGGTAATATCGAACTCGTGATGTTAAAAAAAGTGGGAGACGTAAAATACAAAACCGGCCTATGGGCCAAAAAAAGAAAGGAGTGATTTATAGTGAAAAAGATATGGGAAATTTTTCCAAATCTTGCGGCAGTGGTTCGTAAAACCCATCTTGACGAAAAAATAACGGGAGGCGGTCATGATTTTGAACATGCGGCAAGAGTAGCTCAATACGCTTATATTGTTTCCGAAGGAGAAGTTTTTAGAAATCTTGCTGGTGCCGCTGGGCTTTGTCATAACGCTGATCGCGTTCTTCAAACTAGGCTTAAAGTTGGGCGGCGTGATGTTTCAGCAGATAAAATCCGTGATCTGGTTTTGGAATGGCTTTCTTCTGAGTCGGCTTTTATAGATTCAGATAAAGAAACAATTATTGACGCTGTTTTAAAACACGGCGGCAAGAATGATGATTCTGACAGTCCGATACTTGTGGCGCTGATGGATGCCGACCGTCTAGTAAATATCGAGTTGGATCTCGTAATTCGTTCTGGTCAGTTTCAGCCAGACCTTCCAGCAGTGGATTTTGTCTTTTTCTTAAGCGACCCTACCGCGGATTATAAAAATCCAAAATCCGTGCTTCGTGATATTTTTCATTCTCTTGAATGGGAAACCGATTCAAGATTTCAGATTAGATTGCCTCGAGCGGTTGAAATGGCAAAATCAAGATTTGCGGCTCTGAGAACGTTCATTCAAACAATTGAACTGCAACTTAAAGATTCTGGACTCATGCCTTATCCGTTCGTCTAATTTAAAAAGGCGGGAATTAAATCCCCGCCTTTTTTATTTGCAAAAATTGCTATAAAAGCGATAATTATTTTCAGGATTATGGAAAACGGTTACAAAGAAAAATTTTATTCAAAATATATTTCGACTCACAATCTCAATCTTTACGGCGAAAGAGATTTTAATTATTTGAAAAGCCAGTTCCCTTCGTGGCAAAAATATTTTTCAGTATTTTTGCCGGAAAACAAAGAAGCGAAGATTATTGACTTGGGATGTGGTGAAGGCGCCCTTATAAACTGGTTGCAAGACCTAGGTTTTAAAAACGCGGAAGGAATTGATGTGAGTTCAGAGCAAATCGAACTTGGTAGAAAATTCGGCATCAAAAATTTAAAAGAGGCCAATATTTTAGAATTTATTCGCGATAAAGGTAATCTTTACGATTTAATTTTTTTAAGGGATGTTCTTGGTCATTTTGATAAAGAAGGAGTTCTCTTGGTTTTGGATTCAGTTTTTAAATCTTTGCGGGCCGGTGGGGTTTTAATTGTGAAAACTCCAAATGCGGAGAGTCCATTGAGCGGCCGTTTGCGCTACGGCGATTTTACTCACGACGTGAGTTTTACCGGCAGTAGCTTAAAGCAAGTTCTAATGGTTTGCGGTTTTAAAAATATTCGGATATATCCGATGCGGCCGGTTGTTCACGGCCTAATATCATTTATCCGATATGTTTTATGGTTTTGCATTGAGTTTAAAATAAAGCTTTACCGTTTGATTGAAGCTGGTGGCAGTGCAGGATTTTACACTCAAAACATCTTCGCGGCGGCAGAGAAAAAATAAATTGTTGCAAAAAATAAGATAGAGACCGAACGCCCACGGCCCTTTTTGCTAATATTGACAAATTAATATTACTATGCTAAGATCTAAATTAGCTTATTTAACATAAATCACCATTATTCTTTAGAGAAAAAACAAGGAGATCTATATGGGTCGAGTATTGGTTGTTACGACGACGATGTATCAGAATATCGAGGAAGTAAGGTTTAAACTTGCCTGTGAGTTTGTAAGGCAAGCGATTGAAAAAGGATATCAAGTACTGATTATTGATAATTCCCCAGAAAACATTATTTCCGATGTTTTACAAGCAATCGGTGCTACCGTAGTAGACGGCAAGGGAAGAAGTTTTCAGGAACAACGGCGCTTGGCATTTGAGCTAGCAGCTGATGAAAAGAAAAAACAGTTGATTTCAGCAATAATTTGGAGTGAGCCAGAAAAGGTTCAAATCATCAAATACATTCCGGAAATTATTGCTCCGATTATCACAGGACAAGCTGATGTTGTTATTCCGTCCCGTAGCGAAAAGGCGTGGCGAAGTTATCCTTCTTTTCAGCAAAAGACAGAGAAGCTAATAAACTTTACTTACTGTGAGCTAACAGGCATTCTTGCTGATCCAAGTTTTGGACCAGAAGCTTATTCGCCTGACGCGTCTCAAGTTTTTGTCGATTGTTTTTCAAAGAATTATGGGCAAAAACTTCCTAGTCCTTATCTTCAGGCGATCGCTCCGATTGAAGCTTTCGCTAGAGGGCTTCGAGTTTCGGCAGTATATATTGATTTTGAATATCCGCCGGAACAAAAAACAGAAGAGGAAGGGCCGCGATTTTTGGAGATGGTAGAAAAAAGATTACAACAGCAAGAAGACCAGATTAGAACCTTTTTCGCGGTCGCAAAAAAACTTGGTTTTATCAAAAGCCAATTACTATAAAATACCCCCAGTTCTTAAAATAAGACTGGGGGATTTTTTTAACATCTTTTATTTTTCGCTCCTTTCTGCCATAATGGGTTTTATGAGGAAAATTCCCGTTTCCCAACCATTTTTAGGAGAGGAAGAAAAAAAAATTGTAATGGATGCTTTGGATAAGGGTCAAATTTCCGGTTTTTCCGGGAGCTATATTAACGATTTCGAAAAAAGTTTTGCAAAATATTGTAGCACCGAATATGCGATTACAACTACAAGCGGAACAACCGCGCTCCATTTGGCTCTCGCAACGCTGAAAATCGGGCCGGGCGATGAAGTACTCGTTCAAACATTTACAAACATGGCTACTTTTTTTGCCGTTCATTATTGCGGCGCAAAACCGATTCCGATTGACATTGAGAAAGATACTTGGAATATTGATCCTAGTCTAATTGAGCAAAAAATTACACCGCGGACAAAAGCTATTATGGTGGTTCATATTTATGGCCATCCGGTGGATATGGATCCAATTTTGGCAATCGCCAAGAAACACAATCTTTTTGTTGTGGAAGATTGCGCGGAAGCCCATGGCGCGGAATATAAAGGTAAGAAAGTTGGATCGCTCGGAGACATTGGTTGTTTCAGTTTTTATGCCAATAAAATTATTACAACCGGTGAAGGCGGGATGATTACCACGAATAATAAAGAATTAGCTGATCGGGCGAGAATGCTAAAATCATTAGCTTTTGGCGCGACAAATAAATTTATGCATCAGGATATTGGCTACAACTACCGGATGACGAATCTTCAAGCAGCCTTAGGTTTAGCTCAAATCGGGAAAATAGATTTTATCATCGGTAAAAAAAGAGAAATCGCAGCTTTTTACAATGACGCTTTCAAGAACATTCCTGAAATCCAATTACCCGTTGAAAAACCCTACGCTAAAAATGTTTACTGGATGTATTACGTGGTGCTTCGGGGTAAAGCGGAAGGCAAAAGAAAAACAGTTCTTGAAGAGCTTTCAAAATTGGGTATAGAAACCAGAGAAGGATTTATTCCTTATAACACGCAAGAAATTTTTATTAAAGGAGGTTTTACTAATCACGATGATTGTCTTGTCGCCAATAAAATCGGTTTAAATGGTTTTTATATTCCGAGCGGGCCGATTTTAAGCGAAGAGGAAAAAAAATATGTTGCTCGGTCGCTTATAGAAATTTGCCGGTCATTTTAAAATGAAAACCAGCTCAAAAGTTAAATTTGGCGTGATTGGTTGTTCTAGCGTAGCTATTAAAAATGTATTTCCGGCAATGCGGGATTCGGAGTTTGTTGAGTTAGTTATGATTGGTTCAAGAAATCCGGAAAAAACTAGGGAGGTTTCTAAAGAATCTAGAGTTAGCGCGTGGGGAACATATGAAGATGTTTTAAAGAATAAAGACATTAACGCTATTTATATTTCGTTGCCAAACGCTTTTCACGAAGAGTGGTCTATGCAAGCGATTAAGGCCGGGAAACATGTGATTTGCGAAAAACCAGCCGCAATTTCTTACGCCTCTGCAAAGCGAATGGTTGAAGCCGCTAAAAACAACAGAGTTCGTATTATTGAGGGGTTAATGTTTCGCTATCACCCGCAACACGAAAAAGTAAAAGAGTTGATAAAACAGGACGTACTAGGCGATCTTATTAGGTTTGATGCGTGTTTTGGAATTCCAGGATCGGGTAATGGAGTAAATTTATTGAATAAAAATCTTGGCGGCGGTTCGTTGAATTACCAAGGGCCTTACCCAATTTATGCGAGTCGGATGATCTTCGGCGAAGAACCTAAGAGTATTTTATGTAAAATGAAATTTGATCCTGAAAGTCGCGTTGATGTAAAAGCTGATATGGTTTTATATTACTCGGGTGACAAAACTGCCTTCGCTTCCACTATTTATGGTTCTTATTTTCAGTCCACGTATGGTGTTTTAGGTAGTAAAGCATATCTAAGAATGGGAAGAGCGTATGCAGTTCCTAGAGATATAGCGACAAAAATTTTCCTTGATAAAAATGATAAGATACAAGAAATTACAGTTGAACCTGCTGACCATTTTAAATTAATGTTCGATGATTTTTGCGGAGAAATTTTAAAAGGAGGGGATGGCAAAAAAGATTACGAAGGCGACCTTTTAGCTCAAGCTCGTATTCTTGAAGCGGCTAGGGTTTCAGACGCGGAGAAACGAATCGTAAATATTTCTGAGATAAAATAATTTCACATAATAATAACTTCTTAGTTCTTAAAAATTTAAGAAGTATTATAAAAATATATGAGTAGAAAGAAAAAAATACTTTTGTTTAGGAAGGCGCTCGTGCAGGAGGGCGGAGCGGAGCGGTTGATGTTTGAGATCGCCAAATGGTTTACAAAATCTGGCTGCGAGGTACGCATGGTAGTGGTAAAAAGCAACAGCACAAAAAACCTTTTTAAGGGTGCTTACGCGGACATTCCTGTCACGAGTTTTTACGAAGGTGATTACCCAGACCACTTACTTCAAAAAATTTGGATTTCTTTAGTGAGTATTCTAAAGCTTCGCAAAGAGATTAAAACTTTCCGGCCGGACATCACGTTAGGGCAGAATCCTGCTGACGCGGAATTGCTTTACTTATCCTCGTTAGGAACGAATATTCCTTACGCTGTTTTTCTTTATGCCTCATTTTTTAATTTTCCAGAAGACGGACTGAAATATATGGCGCCATTCAATCGAGTTTTTACCAAGGTCAGAAATTCAATTTCTGGGCACCAAACTTTCATTCCTTTAGAAAATCCTGTAAGAGGACTTTTCGCTAGGTTAGTGTTGCAGTGCCATGCCTGGATGAATTATTTTGTGGTACGCCGGGCTATTTATACTTTTTCTATGACTCGGCAGATGGCCTGGGAGAACGAACAATTCTACGGTCGCTCCGTAATTGACTTAAAAAGCGGCATAAACCCTTCTCTTTTTAATTATAAACCGAAGAAAGATATGCGAGCGAAATATGGTTTTCCTTCCGACGCTAAGATGTTTGTTGATGTGAGTCGGCTAATTCCTGGGAAACGCATTGATCTTTGCATCCGGACAATAGCGGAGCTCACGAAAAAAAGGGATGATATTTATTTTGTGGTGGGTGGTAAAGGTCCGGAGAAAGAAAATCTTGAAGCGCTTATTAAAGAACTTCACATAGAGAGTCATGTAGTGCTTGGCGGTTTTGTTGCGGAGGAAGATTTATTAGATCTCTATGCAAGCGCCACGGCTGTTTTTCATCCCGCATGGATTGATTTCGATCTTACTGTTATGGAGGGGCTTTCTTTGAGTAAAAAAGTTATTTGCTCAACTGATTACGACCTCTCCGGAGATTTAGGCGAACTCAAAGACAAATTGCTTTTTAAGGCAAGTCCAGACCCGGTTTCTATGGCTAAGGTGATTGAAACTGCTTTAGATACAAAATCTATTTCGGCTAATGAAGCGAAGCAAGCTCTTTCTAAATACACATGGGAGAATTATTCAAATAATCTCTTATCTCATCTCATACAATTTTAAGAATTCATTTCCAAAAATAGTATTTTTAAAATTAACTGTTAAAATAGATTAAGTTATATAGTTAATTATGCTTCACGTTCAAAAAACAAAATCTCATAAAGAGCAAAAAGAAGCGACGACACGAATATTCGTTGTTGTTCCAACTATACGACAAGAATCAATTTTGAGATTTTTGGACGAATGGAAGGATATTTTTAAAAAAAACGAGGTGGTTTTGGTAGTGGTTGAGGATAATCCCGTTAAGGCCTTTGGAATTGACGACAAAAAACTTGATTTTAATGTTCTTCATCTGAGTTGGGCAGATATTGAAAATGATCTCGGTTTAGACAATTGGATAATCCCGCGGCGTTCGAGCTCTATTAAGTCCTACGGTTTTTGGAAGGCCTATCAACTTGGTGCGGATATGATAATTTCTCTGGACGACGATTGTTATCCTTCCCTGAATTATAGCGCTCACCTCAAGGCGCATCATATTTACGATCTCGTGGAGACTCACCGTCACAATCTCTTTGAAAGGAAATTTCGGGAGCCGGCATGGGTATCTTCGACGCTCAATTTGAATCCTCGCGGGTTCCCACATAAAAATTTCGAGCACCCTCTCGGTTCCGAACGAGTAATGCTTTCTCATGGTCTTTGGGCAAACGTGCCAGACGTGGATGCCGAGACCCAAATAAATATGAAGGAAATTCCCCATATCGACCACTATTTTCACGACCGTATGATTCCGCGGTGGAGTTTTTTTCCAATGTGTGGAATGAACGTAGCTTGGAAGCGCGAACTTACGCCCGCAATGTATTTTCTGTTAATGGGCAAAAACGCAGCGGGCGAGCTGTGGGGTTATGACAGATTTGATGATATTTGGGCTGGCGTATTTGCGAAGAAGATTATTGATGTTTTGGACTACCGCGCCGCTTCTGGTCATCCGGTGGTTTGGCATGATCGGGCGAGCGATCCATACGTTAATTTGGAAAAAGAGAGATCAGGATTAGAAATAAACGAGAATTTATGGCAGATAGTTTACGAAATGAATCTGAGTGGGACAAATGTTAAGGATTTATATAAAGAGATCTCGAGTAAACTACCTCATCCAGGTGAGTATTGGAATAAAATTAGGCGGGCAATGGTGATTTGGGCGGATTTGTTCTAATTTTATGCATAAAGAAAAAGTTTATAGATTAGCAATCTTAACAACACATCCTATTGAATTTCAAGTACCACTGTTTCGTAAAATAGCGCAAGAAAAGAATATTGATCTTACGGTTTATTTTTGTTGGGATTTTGGAGTTAAAGAAAGTTACGATCCTGGTTTTGGTAAAAGTGTTCTTTGGGATAAATCTTTTCTCGAGGGGTATAGATATGAATTTTTGAAAAATATTCATCCTTGGAAAACCTCTAGTCGGTTTTTTGGCTTAATTAATCTTGGCGTTATTTCCGCGCTATCAAGGAAAAAACACGATGCAGTTTTGATTATGGGTTGGCAAGTTTTCACTATGTGGCTTGCGCTTATCTCATCTTTTATAAAAGGCCTACCAGTCTTTTTAAGGGGAGAAAGTCCTTTAAATCAGGAACTTTTAAAGTCAGATTTTAATAAAGCTTTAAAAAAAATTATATTTCCATCACTTTTTAGGTTTATTTCCACATTTTTTTACATAAGTACTGAAAATAAAAAGTTCTACAAATATTATAGCGTTCCAGAGAACAAACTTGTTTCACTTCCCTACGCCGTAGACAATGATCGTTTTTTTGCCAAGAGAGAAAAATTGATAAGAAAGAAACCAGAGCTTAGAAAAAAAATAGGAATTGATGAAAATGCGGTAGTTATACTTTTTTCCGGAAAGCTTATAGACAAAAAAAGACCGCTTGATCTTTTAATGGCCTACGAATTACTCCAAGAAAAACTTAAGCAGTCAAACGCTAAACCCGCAATTCTTGTTTTTATGGGGGATGGGGTTTTACGAGAACGCCTTGAGATTTATGCAAAAGAAAAAAACCTGCCAGTATATTTCGCCGGTTTCGTTGACCAAATGGAAATTGAAAATTATTATGCTCTTGCGGATATTTACGTGCAACCCTCTGGTTTAGGAGATACCGCCCCCATGCCCCTTAATGAAGCAATGTGTTTCGGTTTGCCGATTATCGTGTCTGATGTAATTGGAACAAGTAAGGATCGCGTTAGTGAAGGTAAAAACGGTTTTATTTTTGAATGTGGAAATTTTAATCAGCTGAGTATGTTTTTGTATAACCTTGTGGTTGATTCAAAGATGAGAAAAAATTTCTCTCTCGAATCAATCAAACTTATTGAAAAAACGAGTTACGACGAGGATATTAATGGAATACTTTTTGCGTTGGAGAAAATTGGTCTAATGAAAAAATACAGAGATAATATTAATTACACTTAACTCATGAAAGTATTATTAACAGGCAAATGGACTGGAGGTGGAGGAGAAATAAATTTTATTTACAAAGCTCTTAAAAAACTTAATATTGAGGTTGATATTGTGCGTCAAGAAGAATATTTTAATACATCCTTAATAAATAAAATAAGTTATCGCCTCCTTAGGACCCCTTATTATTTCTTTACTGGAAAACTTAATAAAGAACTCATAAAACGCGTCAAGAGCTTTAAACCCGATTTCATTTTATGCTTTAAACCCATATTAATTAAACCAAAAACCGTTAAAGCATTGTCCGGTATTACGAAAGTTTTTTCTTGGTATCCGGATTATGTTTTATTTCCAAAAACCTGTAGCACCTATTTTTATAAATCAATTCCTTTGTATGACTGTCATTTTTTCTTTAATTTCGCGAATTCAAAAGAATTATTAAAACTTGGAGCTAAAAAAGCTATCTTTTTAACCTGCGCCGCCGATCCCGACTGTCATAAACCCACCGAAGTGACACCGGAAGAAAAAGACCGACTTGGCGCCGACATTGTTTTTATAGGAACTTATGCTAAAGAGAATAGATTTGAATATATGGAAAAGTTGTGTGGAGAGGGTTATGATATAAAAATTTATGGTAATAGTTGGGAGAAATGTCCTAAGAGCTCATGTCTTTTTAAAAAAGGTTGTATTCAATTTAAAGAAGCGTCTTGTGGCAATATGTCTAAGGTTTTGAATTCAAGCAAAATCGCTCTCGCTTTTGTGCGGGAACACAACGATGAGACCTTGGCTTGTCGCACATTTGAAATTCCTGCTTGCGGCGCTTTCATGCTTCATAGCCGGACTTCAAAAATTGGTGAATTCCTTGAAGAAGGCAAGGAGGCAGAATTTTTCGATTCGTATGATGAGATGAAAAACAAAATAGATTTTTATTTGAAGCACGATCTATTACGGAAAAACATAGCCAAAAACGGCCAAGAGAAAATCGTGAATGGTGGACACCTTTTTATCAATAGAGTTAAGTCTATTCTTGATATATTTGAGAGTATGAGGTAATATCATTTTTAATGATATCTGACAGAAATACAATTTTAATAACTGGGGCTGCCGGATTTATTGGTAGCAATGTACTCGCTTATCTGTTCGATAAATACCCTAAATATAATTTCATTGTTCTCGATGCGCTCACGTATGCGGGAGATATTCATAATATTTCAAAAAGGATTCACGAATCCTCAAATTTTCGTTTCGTCTATGGAGATGTAAAAAATGCCAAACTCGTTGAAGAGCTTGTCTCGCGAGCGAATGTCGTTATTCATTTTGCCGCCGAAACTCATGTGGCTCGTTCGATTTATGATGACGAAAGATTTTTTGAGACGGATGTTATTGGTACTCAACGGGTGGCAAACGCGGTTTTGCGACACAGAGACAGAATCAAGAGATTTATTCACATCTCGACCAGTGAAGTTTATGGTACGGCGGTTACTGATAAAATGCATGAAGATCACCCTCTTAATCCCGCAAGTCCTTATGCCGCCGCCAAGGCTGGAGCTGATCGACTAGTTTATTCTTATGTATCAACTTATAAAATTCCGGCAGTGATTGTCCGCCCTTTTAACATGTTTGGTCCGAACCAACATCTTGAGAAGTTAATTCCCCGCTTTATCACCAGCTGTATTTTGAGAGAGCCGCTTACTATACACGGCACAGGTAATAGCAAAAGGGATTTTACTTACGTAGACGACTTATCTAATGCTATAGATTTAATTTTGCACGCTCCCGCGGAAAAAGTTGAAGGTGAGGTTTTTAATGTTGGTACTGGGGAAGATTACTCTGTTTCAAAAATAGCTGATCTTATCATGGAATATATGAAGAATAAAAGCAGTAAGGTCCAATACAGTTTTTCATCTATGAATATTGGGGATCGCCCAGGTCAAGTTTTTCGGCATACTGCAGGAGTAGATAAAATTAAAAAAGTTCTTGGTTGGGAGCCAAAAATCTCATTTGAAAGCGGTCTCCGGTCAGTTATCGATTGGTATATCAATAATGAAAATTGGTGGAAAGAAAAACTGTGGATGCGTCACGTTCCGATAGAGACCGAAAAAGGCAGAACGGAAATGCATTAATCATTATTGAATAATGAATTCTCTTATAAGCGGTAAAAAATTTATTCCCGGAAAAGATTGGGTTTGGTATGCGCCGAATACTACTGACGCATACAGTAAAAAAGAAATAGTAGCTGTTAATAAAGCACTAAAAAGTGGTTGGTTAACAACCGGAAAAATTACTGCAGAATTTGAAAATAAGGTAGCGGGATTATATGGAAAAAGGTACGGACTTTTCGTAAATTCTGGTTCTTCCGCAAACCTTTTAGCGCTTTGCGCCTTAAAATTCCCTAAGGGTTCTGAGATAATTACCCCGGCGTGCACATTTAATACGACCGTGGCTCCGATAATCCAAACTGGTTTGGTTCCGGTGTTTGTGGATGTGGAGCCGGGAACTTATCAAATAAATCCAAAAGAATTAGAGAAAACTATTTCCAATAAAACCGTGGCGGTTATGGCGCCGCATCTGATCGGCAATTTTGTGGATTTGCCAACTATTAGGAGTTTTTGCAAAAAACATGGATTAGTTTTCATTGAAGATAGCTGTGACACTATTGGCGGGAAATTTAACGGTCAGCCATCGGGGAAATGGAGCGATGTTACGACTACGAGTTTTTATGCCTCTCATCTAATAACAACTGGCGGGGCGGGCGGTATGCTCATGACCAACGATAAAAAATTGAGGGAAAGAGCCAGGTTGTTTCGTGACTGGGGGAGGGGAATCTCGCGCCACGATCAAGACATTCGTTCCCGGTTAGCCACTTTTAAGATTGATGGTAAACCGTATGATAGCGCCTTCGTTTTCGTGGAACTAGGATATAATTTCAAGCCTACCGAGATTCAGGCCGCATTTGGGTTAGAGCAGTTAAATAGATTGAAAGGTTTTACAAGTTTGCGCAGGAATAATTTTAAGCGGCTCTACGAATTTTTTGGACAATTTGAGGAATACTTCATTTTACCGAAAGAATTTCCCCGAACGAACGTTAATTGGTTAGCCTTTCCACTAACGATAAAAAAAGACGCTCCATTTACGAGAAATGAGCTGGTTAGATATTTGGAGCGCCATAAGATTCAGACAAGACCACTTTTCTCGGGGAATATAATAAAGCAACCGGCTTATGCGAATGTGAAATACAGAAAGATTGGCAATCTAGCCAATTCGCAATTTATAACGGGGAATTCCTTTCTTATTGGCTTACATCACGGCTTGACAGATAAAATGATTGATTATGTTTGTGAAATAACAGGATTTTTTTTAAAAAAGCGCGGAATTAAATAAAAAATACTATTTTTTTTTGATAAAAAAAGTGGGAGCAATTTAGCTCCCACGGATTTGAATTATCAAGTCATTATCAGCCGCTCCCATCAGTTCAGCGTTTGCAGATATTCGATAACTTTACTGACTAGCTTTTGGTGATGAGGCAGTGTATCTTCTGGTAATCTGTCTAGGAGATAAAATTTTCCACTCCCTGTATAAGGACCCATGAGTCGCGATACATGAACGAGAGAAATTTCATGGCGCGTCGGGTTCTCGCCAAAACCATTTCCTTTCACGATCTCTATGTGTCCTATGTCGATAGGATCCGATATGTTGCCGCCGACTACTTCGCTCTTGCGCAAACGAGCAATTGCATCGGAAACAGTCTCATTATCGCGGAGCACCGTACCGGGAATATGATTCCCATCGTACTCTTCGTCCTTGCGATAGAACATAAGGATTTCGTCCCGTTCATTAAGTACCGCTAGTTCAATAGGAACGGATACTACGATATTAACGAACGCGCGAAAAATTTTCGGATTCAGCGGCCATTCGACCCTTTGAAGAAGTGCAACGAGTAGTTCTATTTCGTGCGCTACGAGCATTTTTCCACCTTTCTTTTATTCAGTTTTTTTCGGATTGCCACGTCGATCGAAGCTTCCGAATGCTAGACACATCTTAACGTATCACAAAAGATTTGTCAAGTGTGGGACGATTTTTTTCGAATCAGCTTGAAACCTAGTTGATTGTATGTTTAAATGGGAATTATTGGAAAACAGACTATAAATCAAGGCAAGGACCTGGTAATTTTTCGTTGAAGCTTTCGTGCGGAGCTCACATTATATATAGATTCATTAAATGGAAAATAAAAAAGTTAAAATAGGCATTATCGGTACTGGCAATATTGGGATGGACTTGCTATTTAAGATACGACGGTCTGATCTTTTGGAATGTAGTATTTTTGCCGGGCGCGACGCTAAGTCCAAAGGAATTCAAAAAGCAAAAGAGATGGGCATCAGGACTTCTGCGGATTCAATTCAGGTAATTTTAGACGAGCCAGATATTTGTGAAGTTGTTTTTGACACGACTTCTGCGAAAGCGCATATGGTTAACGCCCCAATTTTAAAAAAACTTGGCAAATTTGTAATTGACTTAACTCCATCAAGGTTTGGCAGAATGTGCGTTCCGGTTATTGACTTGGAAGAAAGTATCGGCGCGGAAAACATTAATATGGTGACTTGTGGCGGTCAAGCCACGGCGCCAATAGCTAAGGTTCTAATGGAAATACACCCGGAGATAAAATATATTGAAATCGTTGCGACAATTTCTTCTAAATCAGCTGGTCCTGGTACGCGAGCAAACATTGATGAATATACTCAGACAACCAAAGACGCGATTGAGCATTACTCCGGGGTGCCTAAAGCAAAAGCCGTTATTATTTTGAATCCGGCAGAACCGCCGGTTCGGATGCGCAATACGATTTACGCTGAAATTGAAAAGCCAAAATTGAAGGAAATAGAGGAAAAAATAAAAGAAATTATTGCGCAAATCAAAAAATATGCGTCTGGATACAAGCTTATTTTGGGGCCGACTTACGAAAATGGTCGTCTTACCATTACCACCGAAGTGACCGGCCTAGGCGATTTTTTACCAGAGTATTCCGGAAACTTAGACATAATAACCTCCGCAGCCGTACAAGTTGCAGAAGAATACGCCAGAAAAAAATATAAAAACAAATGAAACCTATTTTTTTTGATTCCACTTTAAGGGATGGGTCGCACGCAGTAAGGCACCAAATTAACCCCCTCACAATCAAAAGCTATTGTGAAAAAGTTGACGGGTCTGGTCTCTACGCTGTTATTGTTGGACACGGTAATGGCTTGGGTGCTTCAACTCTTCAGGTTGGACTTTCGGCTTATTCTGATTTGGAAATAATTTCTACGGCGCGCGAAGCGTTAAAAAAAACCAAACTAGGAACCTTTTTGATTCCTGGATTTGGCACTATTAAAGATGATTTGGCTCCAGCGCTTGATGCTGGAGTAGATTTGGTTTGTGTAGGAACGCATTGTACGGAAGCTGATATTACCCAGCAGCATATTGAGTATGTGGTTAGTAAAAGAAAAGAGGCTTTTGGCGTTCTAATGATGTATCATATGGCTTCGAAAGAAAGATTATTAGAAGAGGCAAAAAAAATGCAAAGCTATGGCGTAAAGGGCGTGTTGCTTATGGATTCGGCTGGTTCATCCACCACTCTTATGGTTAGGGAAACGGTTAAACACTTGGCGGATAATTTAAAAATTCTAGTTGGCTTTCACGCCCATAATAATTTAAGTATGGCCGTGGCCAATTCTTTTATCGCTTTAGAGTCCGGGGCAAGTATTATTGATGGCACGGTGAGGGGATTTGGGGCGGGTGCGGGTAATTGCCAACTCGAAGCTTTGATGGCTTTGATGCAGAAAGCTGGGATAGATACGGGCGTAGAGCTATATAAGCTTTTGGATGCTGGCGAGGAGATAATAAAGCCGATAATGAAAACCCTCCAAGGGATTGACCCGATCAGTATTGTAAGCGGTTTAGCGGGGGTGTTTTCTGGTTTTACTCCGCATGTAAAGAAAGCGGCCGAAGAGTTTGGAGTTGATGCTAGAGATATTTTTATGGAGTTAGGAAAACGAAAAGTTGTTGCTGGTCAAGAAGATGTTATTGTAGATGTAGCCGTGAATTTGTCAAAAAAACACCAATAAAAACGATGATTGTTGCTGATTATATTTTAAAATTTTTTGAAGAAAAAGAAGTTGAGGCGGTGTTTATGGTTGCTGGTGGGCAATCCATGTTTCTAAATGACGCGATTTATAGGAGTAAGAAAATTAAGGTTATTTGTTCTCATCACGAACAGGCAGCCGGAATGGCAGCTGAAGCCTACGGACGGCTAAAAAAAAAGCCAGCGATTGCTATGGTAACCGCGGGGCCCGGCGCGGTGAACGTTATTAACGGCGTGGTTGGCGGCTGGGTAGATTCTTCGCCAATGATTATTATTTCTGGACAGACGAATTTAGCGTTTGTCGATTATCAGGAAAAAAATAAAATTCGGCAAGTTGGAGTCCAGGGTATAAACATAAAACCGTTAGTAAAAGACGTAGTTAAATTTTTTGTTACCGTCGATAACCCCGCTAACTTATTATATTATTTGGAGAAGGCTTATTATCTTGCCATGAACGGCAGGCCTGGTCCGGTTTGGCTTGATGTGCCGTTGGATATACAAAGAGCTGAAGTTCCGGAAAAACCGGCAAAGATTTTTAATGAACAAGAAACGGAAGAAGAGTTCGCGTCTGACAAAGGTCAAATCGCAGAACTAGTCCAAATGTTACTAAGTGCAAAAAGACCAATACTCTTGGTTGGGCAAGGGATAAAATTGGGTAGCGCGGAGGGAGAATTCGAGAATCTTATTAATTTGCTAAAAATTCCAATTTTAACCGCGCGTTTAGCAATAGATTTAATTGATAGCGAGCATAAATTGTATGTTGGTAGGCCGGGTACGTATGGGGAAAGAGCTGCAAATTTTGCGATTCAAAATTCAGATTTAATAGTAGTTGTTGGTTGCAGATTAGCCACGTCATTAGTTGGACATAACCCCAAAGATTTCGGAAGAAACGCAAAAAAAATTGTTGTGGACGTTGACCAAAAAGAACTGGACAAGCCAGGGGTTGAAATTGATCTTAAAATAAAGAGCACGGCAAAAAAATTCCTTCAAACGTTACTTGAAGAAATTACCGATAAAAAATTGCCGGATTGGGGAGGGTGGGTAAGAGTATGTAAGGCATGGAGAATTAAGTATCCAGTTGTTCAACCTTCTTACAAGAATGAAAAACCGGTAAACTCATATTATTTTACTGACAAACTTTCCGCGGCCGCGACAAAAGACGATTGGATTTTAGTTGATACCGGTTCCTGTTTTCATGTCGCGTGTCAAACATGGAAAATAAAGAAAGGTCAAAAATTTTTAACGACTGGTGGATTTTCCACTATGGGTTACTGGGCAGCCGGAATTGGGGCTTGTGTGGCTAATGATAGGAAAAATACTATTGTTATCACTGGAGATGGTAGTTTGCAAATGAATTTGCAGGAGCTCGCCACCGTTAAACACAATAATTTACCACTTAAGATTTTTATTTTTAATAACAATGGATATTTATTGATGCGACTAAGTCAAGCTAATTTTATGAACAAACATTTAATAGGCGAGAGTCCGGCTACTGGTCTTTGGTGTCCGGATTCTCTTAAGATAGCGGAGGCTTACGGAATTAAAGGCGTTAGAATCGATTCAGTGGACGGGATTGATGAAAAAATAGCTGAAGTTTTAAGTTATGATGGGCCAGTAATTTGTGACGTAATGACGCCAGAGTGGCAAATATTGGCGCCAAGAACTATGTCGGATAAATTACCCGATGGCAGATTTGTGCCCAAACCATACGAAGACATGTATCCGTTTTTGGATCCCGCGGAACTAAAACAACAAATGGTGACCGACTTGGAGAAAGAAGCTAAGACAAATCCATGAAATTATATGAGTTTCAAGGGAAGGAATTGTTTGAAAAATACAGCATTCCTACGCCTCGTCGAGTTATAGCGAGTAGTCCGGCGACCAAAATTCGGTTCGCTGGTCCTTATGCTGTAAAAGCGCAAGTTCTTTTTGGAGAGAGGAAGAAGGCCGGAGGAATATTATTCGCTAAAACCAAATCGGAAGTAAAAAAACAATTAAAAGTTCTTTTAAGAAGAGGTCTTTCCGGTAAAAAAATTATCAGCGTTCTAGTCGAAGAAAAAATCACGGCAAGTAATGAATATTATGCGTCGTTCAGTTATGATTTAATGTTGCGAAGTCCAATTCTAATGCTTTCCACAAAAGGCGGATCTGGCATTTCAAAAGCAAAAACATTTCCCATCGATCTGGTTTCTGGCGTCCAACCATTTTTTTTTCGCGAGGCGTTACAGAAAAGCGGTTTTGTTTCGTCGGATATCCCGCCACTTTCCCTATTACTTAAGAATTTATGGCAATTATTTTTAGATGAGGATGCATTACTTGCCGAAATTAACCCGATACTCAAAACTTCAAATGGTCAATTCATCGCGGGTGACGCAAAAGTAATTTTGGATAATGAGAAAATAAATCCGAACGAACGAAGCTTTCTAAATCTAAATGGAGATATCGCAATTCTTGCATCAGGTGGGGGTGCCTCTCTTTTAAATATTGACGCTTTATTTTTTTATGGCGGTCGTCCAGCAAACTATGTGGAATATTCCGGTAATCCACCGGCTAAAATAGTTGAGGAGTTAACGAAGCGTGTTCTTGCGCAAAAAGGACTCAAGGGCTGTTGGGTTATAGGTGGTACGGCAAACTTTACGGATATATATGAAACAATGCGCGGGTTTTTAGATGGCTTAAGAAGCGTTAAACCAAAGCCGAACTATCCCTTTGTTATAAGGCGTGATGGACCACGGCAAAAGGAGGCCGAGGAGATGCTAAGGGCCGTGGCAGAAAAAGAGGGTTATGATTTTCATATCTTTGATTCAAGGACGCCAATGTCCGAAACCGCTAAATTAGTTGTTGATTTGTCAAAAAAAAAGAAAAACTATGAGCATTCTCGTTAATAAAAAAACAAGAGTAGTTATTCAGGGAATTACTGGCAAGGAGGGGTTGCGTGCCATGGAGGGGATGCGGAATTATGGTACTAAGGTTCTAGCTGGCGTTACGCCCGGTAAGGGTGGTCAAATAATTTATGGAGTGCCTATTTATGACACGGTAGAAGATGTCTTACGTCTACATCCAACCATAAACACGTCTCTTATTGTTGTGCCAGCGCTTGCGGTAAAAGATGCCACGCTTGAAGCTATTAATCATAAAATCCCGCTAATAAATATTTTAACCGAACATGTGCCGGTTATGGATACCGCGATAATTCTTGCTTGGGCTAGAAAAAACAAAGCAACTATTATCGGTCCATCATCTGTCGGTATTATTTCTCCGGGTTATGGGAAAGTAGGGAGTATCGGCGGTAGTAATCCAAAAAATATTTTTCAACCAGGCAGAATTGGAGTTATTTCTAAAAGTGGTGGTATGGTTGCAGAAATCGCAGTTACATTAAATCACGCAGGTTTGGGTCAAAGCACTGTTATTGGTATTGGCGGTGATCAAATTTCTGGTTCTGATTTTATAGACATAGTTAAACTCTTTGGTACGGATAACGATACGCGCGCCATAGTAATTTTCGGCGAAGTGGGCGGAATTTATGAGGAAGAACTGGCCGGATTTATAAAAAAGTCAAAATTCAAAAAACCAATAATAGCTTTGATTGCCGGGAAATTCACAGAAAAGCTTCCGAGTGGCACGGTTTTAGGGCATGCTGGCGCGATAGTCATGAAAGGAAGGGGTAGTTACACCTCAAAGGTAAGTTCTTTAAAACGCGCCGGAGTTTATGTGGTAAACACCTTAGAAGACGTGCCACCGTTGATTAAAGAAAAACTTCGTGGGAAAATAAGGTGATGAAATGGAAAACTGCAATCAGCTCATATAAAGACGGGGAGTTTTATATAAGAGGTGTTCGTTTGGCTAAATTGGTGGACGATGCAAATTTGGCGGAGACCATATTCTTTATTTTACAGGGAAAACAGGCCTCTAAAAACCAGGCTAAGATGCTGGAGGCGATTTTAATTTCCATGGTAGAGCATGGAATAGAGGTGCCGTCAGCATTTGTTGCGAGAAGTGTAGTTTCTACCGGCAATTCTCAGAATGCGGCCATCGCCGCGGGCATTCTCGCCATAGGAGACATGCATGGTGGCGCGATTGAAAAAGCTGCTTTTTATTTCCAGTCGGCTGATTCGCCACAGGTAATAGTAGAGCGCTCAATTCAGAGAAAAGAACGGTTACCCGGATATGGCCATAAGGTTTATAAAACAGAGGATCATAGAACCACGGCGCTTTTTAAAAAATCGCAAGAATTGAAGCTTTCCATGAAGTATTTAAATCGAGCGCGGGAAATTGAGTCGGAACTGTTTCGCCAGACAGGTAAGGTGCTACCATTGAACGTTGATGGGGCAGTGGCTGCAATCATTTCCGAGCTTGGATTTAATTGGCGACTTGGCAAAGCATTTTTTATTTTGGGCCGATTACCGGGTATAATAGCTCACGTTGAGGAGGAGTGTAAAAACGAGAAGTCTTATCGTCGTCTTGATTCTGAAGATGTAGAGTACGTCGGTCCAACAGCTATATAGATAATGAGCAGTCATACTAATGTAGTAAAAAGAAAAAAACGCATTCTTATTACTGGTGGACGTGGGTTCATAGGTAGGAATCTTGCGGAATTTATTTCCGCAAAATATTTAGTTAGTGCCCCATCTCATACCGAGTTGGATTTATTGGACGCAGATATGGTGCGGCGGTACGTTAAAAAAAATAAAATACAAGTAATTATACACTGCGCAAACGTCGGTGGTAGGCGAGATACGGTTAATTTGAAAGGAGCGGCAGAAGGGAATATTCGCATGTTTTTCAATTTGGAGCGATGCTTGGATATTGCTGAGCGGATGATATTTTTAGGAAGCGGAGCGGAATATGATGTGCACAACTATCATCCGAGAATGCGTGAAGAATATTTTGGCGCTCATATTCCGTCAGACGAGTACGGGTTTTCAAAATATATTTGTTCAAAGTATATATTGGCGACGTCGAAAAATATTGTTGGTTTGCGCCTATTTGGTGTTTTTGGCAAATATGAAAAATATCATCTCAGGTTTATTTCTAACGCAATTTTGCGGAACATTTTTGGTTTGCCAATCTTAATTGCCCGAAACGTCCAGTTTGATTATATGTATATTGATGATTTGGTTGCCACCATAGATTTTTTTATAAATTCCAAGATTAAGGGAGATGTCTTTAATGTGGCTACCGGTAAATCTAGGGATCTTTTAAGTATTGCTAATAAAATAAACAAATTTGGCAAAAATAAGGTTCCTATTGTGGTTCAAAACAAAGGCCTTGATAGAGAATACAGCGCCGACATAAGCAAGTTGTTAAAATCAATGCCTAATTTTAAATTTACAATACTTGATACAGCTATAGAGAAATTATATCGGTGGTATGAAGCTAATTACAAATCGCTTAATATAAAGCTCCTAAAAAGGGGGGCGATTTATCTCAAAAAAACACGCACAGGAGAAAAAATATAGTTTTATATCCAGAAAATATGCAAAAACATTTAACCAAAGCGGAAATTAAAACATTGGCACAATTATTGAAAAGACTTCCGTCAATTCCTAATATTCCAGAAAATGTTTTTGTATCGCTTATGAGAAAAAATGTCCCAGTGGCAACGGAGCTTGCTTTAATTCAAAATAGAAAAGTGCTTTTAATATATCGGAATGACAAATATTTTAAGGGCTGGCACTTTCCCGGAAGTTATATGAGTCCCAGAGAAACTTTTTTAACGACTTGCCAAAGAACTGCGCGAGTGGAGGCGGGATTGAAAATTAAAAATAGCAAATCACTCTCGGCTCGTAGAGTAATCGTATACGATAGTCGACGTTTTAAATGCGTTTCAATATTTTTTTCATGCGCCACTTTAAAAACCGCAAAGCACGGGGTGTGGTTTGCGAAGATGCCTCAAGATATTATTCCGGAACATAGAAAACTGTGGCAAATTATTAAACCATTACTCCTTGGTAAATCAATGTCTAATCACGTTTCATATAAATAGGATTTCCTTGAAAACAGCATTAGGTTTTTTATTTTTGAAGGTGGGGGATATAAACGATGCCCTTACTATTTTAAAGGGTTCTTTGTTAATTAAAGATTGAATTTTTTATCTTTATGCCAGAAGAAAAAATTATATTCTTTTGACAAAACTTTCTTTAGATCCTCAATCGGATTAATAAATATTTGTTCTTTTTCAGTCACGTAAGCACAATTTTCATAACCAAATTCGTGTAGAAATTTTAATAATTCATCAACCGAGTTTCCCATTCGTTCTGAGTGTTCTTCAACGATTTCAAGCAATAAGTGAGGTTTAAATTTTTTAAGACACCCTACCGAACCCTTTAACATATTGAGTTCAGCTCCCTCAATGTCCGCTTTGATAAAATCAACTCGTTCAACATTCTCTTTTTCTATAAGATTATCTATGGTAGTCGTAGGAAAAATAATTTTTTGATTAGGAATTTTTACGTCCAAAAATCCTTCCTTATCTGCTAAAGCTAAGTTATAACAATGAACTCTTTTATCAAGTTTATTGTGTTGCGCAGTTTTAACCAAAGAGGAATAGAGTGCAAGTTCTGGTTCGAAAGCATAAACAATCGCATTAGTATTAAAAGCCATTCCACAAGCATAATCTCCATAACCAGCTCCAGCATCAATAATAATCGAGTTCGATATATTTTTTAATATAGTTTGAAGCGTAGTTACTTCCTCTATATCGCATCTCATATCGCTAAACATAAGAGGGTGGATCATGCCGTTATACTTAGTAGGGTCAAACCAAAACTCTAATCCGTTCGGCATCCTCACAAATCCTCCTTCTTCGGTAAAAATAAAATCTCTTAATTTATTTTTCTTAACAAACTCTAATCCATCTAGCATCCACCAATGAATCTGCCAATCTAATTTAGCTCCTTTATGAAATAGGTTTGAAACTCGCCAACGAAGGGCGCGATATATATATATATATGGTCTTTAGGATGGGTACTCTTGTGAGTTGTTTATCGAG
>ERZ1292632.287-Hain-H43-01um-R2-287-length-52671-cov-5_pt1 | contig 49364 bp, 54 predicted proteins | sample MGYA00564407_ERZ1292632 | MGnify/ENA primary metagenome ERZ1292632 (study PRJEB36523, sample SAMEA6512637) | groundwater metagenome | collected 2019-01-08 | study: AquaDiva: Metagenomics assemblies of 32 groundwater samples | reverse complement strand
GTCGTCAGTATTGTAATCACTAAATACCTGCCTAAAGTACGCGGACTAAGCCCCGCGTCGCTCTTTAATCCTTTTGCGATAGAAGACGTGGATGATGGCGCAAAGCAGAAGACAAAGGTCGGGGGCGGTTCCGGGTTCATTGTAAAGTCAGACGGCCTCGTTCTCACGAATAAGCATGTCGTTTTCGATACCGACGCAGAATATACCGTCATCACGAGTGATGAGAAGGAACATCCCGCTAAGGTGCTGTCGCGCGATCCGGTTAATGATATTGCCGTATTAAAGATTGAGGCGAAAGATCTTCCCATCCTTGAGCTGGGCAACTCTGGTCAACTCCAACTCGGGCAGACCGTAGTAGCCATCGGCAATGCACTTGGGTTATTCTCCAATAGTGTCTCTAAAGGTATCATCTCCGGCCTTGCGCGCAGTATTTCTGCCGCACTGGGTTCCGGCGAACACGCCGAGGAGCTCCGCGGCGTGGTGCAGACCGATGTGGCCATCAACCAGGGAAATTCCGGAGGGCCCCTATTGGATTTGGAGGGCCGTGTCGTGGCCATCAACACCGCCGTCATCTTTGGCGCGCAAAACATCGGCTTTTCTATCCCCATTAACTGGGCCAAGCAGGATCTGGAAGACATCATAAAACACGGCCGCATCATCAAACCCTACATTGGGCTGATGTATGTGACGCTTTCAAAAGATGCTAAAGAAAAATATTCGCTCCCCGTTGATTACGGGGCATTAGTCATGCGCGATCATCGCCCCGACTCTCAAGCCGTCATCCCGCACTCTCCCGCCGCAAAAGCAGGGCTCAAAGAGAATGACATCATCACCGAAGTCAACGGAAAGGCGCTGAATGAAAAGGTGAACCTGACTGACGCATTGCAAAAATGCAAAGTCGGTGAAGAAGTGACCCTCACGGTCATGCGCGGTGAAAAAACGCTCAAACTTCCCGTTGTCCTCCAAGAGAGAACATGATGCATGCCAGATTTCGCTTCCAACCCACGAGCAACGTTTGACTATGAAATCCTTGAAACGCTCGAGGCGGGGTTGGTGCTCAAGGGCTACGAAGTAAAATCAATCAAAACGGGCAAGGCCTCACTCAAGGGCTCGTACGTCAAAATCATCAACGGTCGACCCATGCTCGTCGGCGCTATCATCGCGCCGTACCAGCCGGCCAATATTCCCGGTGATTACGACCCGCAAGCAAGTCGGGCGCTCCTACTGAATAAAAAGCAGATCAACGCGCTTACAGGACTTCATGGCCTTGCGCTCATTCCCCTCAAACTCTATGCGGTGCACGGGCGTATCAAGCTCCTCATTGGCATCGCTAAGGGTAAGAAAAAATATGACAAACGGGAAGCAATCAAGAAAAAAGACGTTGCCCGAGCCCGTCAGCGAGGCATTGACGGATAAGAAATAGCTGATAGTATAACCCTATGTCCCGAGCGCACTACGTCCTGTTTACGAAGTTGCTTATTGCCCTCTGTCATGAGGGTTCGGGTGTTGACTCGAGAATTTCTCCAAACATGATCCAAATCGTCTAAAGAAAACCTCAAGCCAGCTCCCGAATCCCGGGGACTGGCTTTTCCTTCATGGGGGTGAAATGAGTAAAGACGGAATTGCGCTGTTCACGCTGGCTGGGTCGAACCGTCTCAGCGAAGCCGTGATCGCAACTGCCATCAAGCTGCAACGGGAGAGCGGAGGCGCCAGATCCGGCACTTTGCATCTTGTGGCAGAAGAGGGGGAGGAGATCATGGAGTGGCTACTGCGACTGCCACATGATCGCCTACCCGTGCCGGTCTTCGACCGCATCCCTCGAACCGGAGAGACGAAGCGGCACTTCCGCTTCATCTGCCGGGGAACGGACACCTCTCATCGATTCCCCGCATGGATCCCCGGCGACCTTCAGCAAGCGGTGAAGATCTATCCGGACTGCCACACCGAAAGTTGCGCGGCCCAAGTGCTGCGCAACTTCCTGCGGTGGAGACCGACTACGGTCACGAACCGCCTCAGGCAAACCGCGTCCCCCAGCTTGCCGACCTTCGAACGAAGGCGTCCCTACCTGGCCTGACGGCCAACCCATCGGGTGTTGCGCATGTTCGCGTAGCACCCGATTCTTTTTTATAAACGAAAGCCCGCCGCGCTCCTCTGGGCACGACGGGTCAGTGGATAGTTGGTGTTTTTGAACTTCTTGCTTTCTGTGCCCGACCTGTAAGTTCTTCCTGAACTGCCAGACGAACGAGTTCTTTCGTCACTGGCTCCGTCCAAAACTGCTCCAGAAGAAAACGATCTTCCGTCGCAATGGGCGTTGGAAGTTCTGAAAGTGGCTTATCGATGGGCGCATCTCGGAGTGTCCGGAGCACATGATCGGGAAGTCGGCTCAATAGATACCACAACGCGGTAAGGTTCTTCTTGAACTCGTCGCCTCTGTGGGTCAAAGCTCCTCCTTGCACCCAACATTATGCAGTGTTTATACGTCTTGTAAAGAGTGCGCATTTTTGCTATACTATACCCACGGGGATGATCGGCTTCGACGAAGTTTGTTCATCTGTGTGATGCCGCGCGTGGATGGCTGTGAGCCACGTAAATCTTTCGGCCAATCAAAGTAACTGGCAACTATTCCAGTAACTACGCTTTCGCCTAACTTCGGTTAGGTAAGCCATCCCACTCGGATGCTCGATACGAGATCATGGGGTGTTATTATCGAGCTCTGGCTGGAGCGTCGTTCTCTCGCGTACAGCCGAAACTTTAGAGAACACGGTGTGAATTATTTTGGCGGTTTTTACTTCACGCCCATACCAAATCGCCTACCACGGTAGTACATCCACGGATTCCGACTTTGGACGGCGGTTCAATTCCGCCCATCTCCACCCTAATAAAAAACCGCCCATGGGCGGTTTTTTATTGTGTCATGCTATAATTTCTCTATGTTGGAAAAACGATCCACACGAATCATTCTCATACTGGTCATTCTCTTTCTGTCCGTGTGTGTCTATCTTCTCTACCTCACTGTTAACTTTCCTAAATACTACCCCGATCAAACACTCACCCTTTCAGAGACCACTCGCAACTTCCTTGAGCGCATCACATTACCTATTAAAATTGCCCGTCTTTCCTGGCAAGCACCCGACACAGAAATCCTTGTGCCTGTATATGGCGTAAAAGTTTCCGGTATTGCCGATTCGTGGGGAGCGCCGCGCCCTGAAGACCGCACTCATGAAGGCCAGGACATCTTTTCCCCCAAGGGCACGCCTGTTTTCTCCGGTACCTACGGCTATGTCACACGTATTGCCGCCACCGATATTGGCGGCAATATTGTCAATATTGTCGGCGCAGGAGGACGCCGTTATTACTACGCACATCTCGATAGGTTCGCAAAAGGTCTGCGTGTGGGGCAAGAAGTTACCACTGACACCATCCTTGGTTTTGTCGGCAATACTGGAAATGCAGAAGACACTCCCTATCACCTCCACCTTGGCGTATACGTCCTGCGACACGCTATTGATCCTCTCCCACTTTTAACAAATCGCCGTTGACAAAACCTTCATCAAGCCGCTACGATAGTGTTGGAGGAGGACATGTACTCTATCGATTGGTCTGTGGTGAGAGGTGTTCGTGAAGAGACGGAAGCGTTCCTTAAAGAAATCGCACAAGTCGCTGAAAGTCTCCGGCCAATTCGCGGCGCGCGTTTCCACATTAGGAAGCGCGAGCGGCTTACCAGTCGTCATGAGGGTGTTGAGCGTTGGGCGATCTACATCACGCTACCGGATTTTTTAGACATGCCCGTGCGTCTGCGAATGTACCGGCTGAACCTCCAGCGATGGAACTGGGTTGTTGCCGGATACGGCTCGCTCGATGTGCCACCCGCTGACCCGCGATTCCCCGATCGTTTCCAGGGCCGGCGATGCTACTTCGATGTCGGCAAGCGTCCGCCGACCACATCTCTCCAGCGCAGGTTCTACGACATCAGATTTCTCGGGCACGGTCAAAAACCGCCCTACCGGCGCGATAATGACGGCGCTTGGCCGCTGTCATGACGCCCGCTGTGCCCGTCGCAACTTCATACGGAGTTGCGGCGGGCGTCTGTTTTTCATACAGTGGAAGTATGGATACTCTTCTCAATAAAAAATGTGTACCATGCGAGGGTGGCGTTCCTCCTATGACGCCAGAGCAATCGCACCAATACCTAGCACAGGCAACTGGTTGGACGCTGGATAACAGCAATAAAAAAATCTCCAAAGAACTTCGGCTGAAGAATTTCCGGAGTGCTATGGCATTGGTCAATACAATTGCCGATCTTGCCGAACGAGAAGGACATCATCCCGACATTCATCTCTCGTACGCCACACTGCGTCTTGAACTGTGGACCCACTCCATCGGCGGCTTATCGGAGAATGATTTCATCATGGCGGCAAAGATTAACCACCTCTTGGCAATTTAGCAATCTCGTGGTACGCTTGGGGGCACTGATTTTTTGATACGTTGCAGAAACAACTTCGCGCCAACAACTTTATCCGCGTTCCCGAAGTTCAGGTCATTGGCCCCTCCGGTGAACAGCTGGGTACGATGAAGACCTACGAAGCGCTTAAGCTCGCCCAACAGCAGGATTTGGACTTGGTGGAGGTGGGCCCGAATGCCCAGCCGCCCATCACCAAGATCATGGATTTGGGTAGGTACCTGTACCAGAAAGAGCGTCAGGAAAAGAAATCCGGCGTAAAAAAACCAAAAGATCAGGAAACAAAGACCATCCGCGTTGGGTTCAAAACCGGTGCACATGACCTGCAGGTCAAAGCAAAGAGGGCCGATGAGTTCTTGGGCGAGGGCCATAACGTTAAAGTAGAGCTCACGTTGCGCGGCCGCGAAAAAGGCCTTGCCGAGATGGGCAGGCAAAAGCTTCTGGAATTTTTAAAGCTTCTCCAGCACCCTTTCATAACCCTTGACCAGCCTCGGCGGTCGCCCTACGGATGGGTCATCATGGTGCAAAGGGACAAGAAGGTAAACAGCAAATAGCTTGTAGCATATGGCAAAGAGCAATAAAACCAACAAATCATTTCTGAAACGGATTAAAATCACCGGCGGAGGGGGCATTACTAAGCGCCACCCGCATCAAAACCATTTCAATGCAAAAGAATCAGGCAACCGCACTCGCTCAAAGCGCGGGACGGTTCACGTACCTAGCTATTTAGTGAATGTAACCAAGGCGCTGATCCCCAGTTATTAGCACAGAGTTCCCGCTAGTCGCCTATGCATGTCCCTAAAGGGACCCTCGCGGGCGACCGGGGACCCCCACTCCGATACTCCACCATGACACGCGTTAAACGAGGCACCATTGCAAATAAAAAGCGTACACGTCTACTCAAGCACGTAAAAGGTTTTAAGTGGACGCGCAAATCAAAGCCGCGCCAGGCAAAAGAAGCCCTTCTGCATGCCTGGGCATTTCAATTTGCCGACCGTAAAAAGAAAAAGCGCAATTTCCGTCGCCTTTGGCAAATCAAGATTGGAGCGGCTGCACGGCAAGAAGGCGTGAGTTATTCGCGGCTGATTGCGCGACTTAAAAAAGCTCACATCGAGCTTGACCGAAAAATGCTGTCAGACCTTGCAGCGAATCACCCGGATGTATTCAAAAGGGTTCTCCAGCAAGCCCCCTAAATACAAAAACACCTCGTACGAGGTGTTTTTGTATTATACTACCAGGAGATAAACTGCCGCGCTGGGATCATAAAGCTCTTGCGGAACTTCATCACATAGGAAGCGAGGACAACAAGCCCCAATGCCGCCAATCCATAGAGCGTCATTGCTGACAGGAATAGTTCGTAGAAATACTTGATCGTATGCCCAAAGGGAAGCGACGCAACGGAAAAATAGTCCTGCCGAAACCAGAGCCATGTCTGCCGCAGGAAGACCGGCAATCCGGTAAGCATTACCACCACGCTGTCTTGAACGATCTGTCGGCGGTGGTCATATGCTTTGATGCGGCGTAACGTCCGCGGTACAAAATCCCGCGATGGTTCAATCCCCCCTATGAGCTGGGTGTCCCGTATAAAATGTGCCCGCAAATAATTATCAATCACCGTCTCATCCTTATGATGGGTATCCATACTAGGGATGTGTACTGCCATACTCCATCGCGGCATCGGCAAGCGCTCGGTCGGATTTGATCACGCCCAGCAGCGCTTTCCGCGCCCGATGGAGTCGGCTTTTTAATGTGTTTTGGTTGATCCCCAAGAGTTCGCCGATCTCCTGATAAGAAAAACCTTCGTAATACAACAATCGAACAATCGCCCGGTCTTCCTTCACCAACCGGTCGATGCACTGCGCAAGTTGTCGCGACAATTCCGCCTGACTGATTTGGTCCTGATAATCAACGGTTGTCGCCTCTGGATGGGTCACGTGCAACGATTCGTCCAGCACAACCGTTTTGTCTTTGTTCCTCCGATAGAAGTCGATCACAACATTGCGAGCAACAGCCATGAGCCACGACTTTACTTTGTCGGGGTCTTTCAGCGTATGAAATTTTTTATAGGCCTTCAAAAAAGTGTCCTGCGCCAGGTCTTCCGCCTGGAACTTATCTCCCACAAAACGGAAATGGAAATTAACCATAGTCCGTTGATACTGTGCAACCAACTGTTCAAACCGTTGCAATGTGGTGTCCTCCATGGCTTGGTACGAGCGGCAGCTCGTAGCGATAACTAGGACTGCTCTCTATGACGGAGCATACCACACAAGAGTTGCGAGAAACTACATTGCTCAAAGAGCGTTTTTATGACATACTATTTAAGTTTCGCGCGACCGTGGCCCCGTCGTCCCTGCCTGCCGGCAGGCAGGTAGCCTGGACTAGAATAATGTCTTACTATCTCTATATTTTAGAAAACAATGCGGGCAAACATTACATCGGGATAAGCGCGAACATACATGTACGTCTGATCGCTCACAATACTGATAAAGTACGTTCAACGAGAGCGTACAAGCCGTGGAAAATTATCCATCAAGAGAAGTACGGTGATAGAATAAAAGCGAGACAGAGAGAAATAGAGTTAAAGACAAATTACGCCAAGCGAAATTCAATACTGCGACATTATTGAATCGCAACAATGGCCCCGTCGTCTAGCCTGGTTAGGACACAAGCTTTTCAAGCTTGGTACAGGGGTTCAAATCCCCTCGGGGCTGCACTTCGACAAGCTCAGTGTAAACTGAACTGGAGAAGTGTCCTGAGTTTATGGTTCGATTACGCTCACCATCGTGAGCACGTCGAACGATCGAAGGACTACCTTTGCCTATCGTTGAGAGTTGTGACCTAATCCCCTCGGGGCTGCAATCAATTCACAGTACAAGAGATTGAGAATAAACCGATTCTTATGATGAAATATATCGTCCAGTTCAAGAAATGGCTGTTGGATAAACCCGGCTTCATTTATCGTTTATACTTTCTGGTTCTAGTGTTGGGTATCCTTGGATTTGTTGACTACAAGTACGCTTTATCTAGCTGGCCATTACTAAGATTTCTCGGCGCAGTAAGCATAATCAAAAGTTCATCGGACTTAATTTTATTTTGGACATTTCTGGTTATTATTTTATACACAATCGAAACTTATAGATTAAGAGATGAGACTTATAGCTTGGCACAGGCTACATTAGAGGCAAATAGGAGCGCGCACCAACCGGGCCTGACAATGAGATGGATGCGGCCTAATAACGGTGACTGGGTTTTAATTCTCACAAATCAGGGGAAGGGTACCGCCCTGAATATTGAGATCGTAACTGATAATAACGAATTTGAGATTGATTGTGGGGGCGTTAACGCTATTTATCAGGGAGATGCGATAGGGGTAGACATCAAAAAGGACAATAGAAAATTAACTCATGAAGAAATTGACACACTTTCAGAGAGTCCCCTAAATGTTGTCATAAAATTCAGCTCTATGGAAAATCTTTCTTCGTTATTTTCTACAAAAATCGAGGTTAAGAACCCTCCACATGCAAAGATTACAGAAACACACTGGAGATAACTTATGACCATCCTCGCCATTGAGACCTCCTGCGACGAGACCGCCATCGCAGTTGTTGGGGTCTCTAGCACAGAACAATTCACTGTTTTATCGAATGTAGTCTCGTCGCAGGTAAAACTCCACGCCAAATATGGCGGCGTGGTGCCCAATCTTGCCTCACGCGAACATACGAAGAACATTTCTCATGTATTCGAGAGCGCGTTAACTGAAGCTGGTATCCGAGATTTTGAAAAAGAGATCGATCTTATTGCCGTTACTCACGGTCCCGGTCTCGGGCCAGCACTTCTGGTAGGACTTACTTTTGCGCGAACCCTAGCGTGGCTTTATAAAAAGCCGCTGGTTGGCGTAAACCACCTGGACGGCCATGTGCATGCTAATTGGTTGGGTCGCGAGGAACCACTGCCGGACATATTCCCAGCGCTCAATCTCCTGGTTTCCGGCGGCCATACGGAACTTGTCCTGATGAGCAGCCACAGCGAGTATAGACTCGTGGGGGAAACGCTCGATGATGCCGTGGGCGAAGCATTCGATAAAGCAGCACGCCTACTGGGACTTGGTTATCCCGGCGGACCTATCATTGATCGCCTAGCGAAAGAAGGGAATCCTGATGCCTATTCTCTCCCCCGCCCCATGCTCGATAAAAAGGGCTTCGATTTCAGTTATTCGGGACTCAAAACGGCAGTTCTCTATTTACTACGCGATTTAAATATCAAAAAACCATCAGCACAACTCAAAGCTGACATCGCCGCATCATTTCAGAAAGCCGCCATCGAAGTACTCGTTGAGAAAACCATGCGAGCCGCACGCCACTACAACGTAAAAGCTATACTACTCTCTGGTGGTGTCTCCGCCAACAAGATGCTGCGAGAACAGCTCGCGCAGCGATGCACGGATGCCAGTATCCTCTACTTTCAGCCGCCTATGGAGTTTACCACTGATAATGCGGCTATGATCGCAGTCGCCGGCTACTATAGCTGGAAGAAGAACAAACACAAGGCAGAGTGGAATAAAGTTTCCATGAATGCGAATCTTAATTTTGCTTCGGCATAGAACCTGGATATACTGACACTATGCCGCAAGAACTCTCTAAAGCATACAATCCGAAAGAAACCGAAGGCCGCATCTACCAACAATGGCTGGACAGCGGCTACTTTACGCCAGAGAAACTTCCCGGAGAACGAAGAAAGAAATTTGTCACCTGTATTGCTCCTCCTAATATCACTGGGGAGCTCCACATGGGTCACGCGCTAGAAACAACACTCCAGGACATTATTGTGCGCATGAAACGCATGCAGGGATATAAAGTGCTCTGGCTTCCGGGAATTGATCACGCCGGTATTGCTGCGCAAAATGTAGTGGAAAAGGAGCTTGCCAAAGAAGGCCTTAAGCGTCAAGATCTCGGGCGAGAAAAATTCATCGAGCGCGTCGAGCAATGGAAAGAGAAATATGGCACCGCAATTCTAGAACAGTCCAAAAAACTAGGGCTCTCCGTTGACTGGACACGGACCAAATACACCATGGACCCCGACTATCAAGAGGCGGTTAAAAAGGTTTTCCTCTATTACTACAAAGAAAAAAAGTGGATCTATAAGGGTGAGCGCGTTATTAATTGGTGTGTCCGATGTGGTACCAGTATTTCCGACTTAGAGGTAAACTATGTGCCGGAAAAAGGAAAGCTCTACTATATTAAGTATGGTCCGTTTACACTCGCCACCGCACGGCCAGAAACAAAACTCGGCGACACCGCGCTCGCAGTTCACCCCAACGATGAACGTTACACTACATATGTAGGAAAAGAATTAGAAATTGAGTCGGTAGATAACAATGTTCTCCCCGAGCAGCCCCCCAAGCTCAAGAAAATCTCGATTCGAGTAGTCGCAGATGAAGCAGTCGATAAAAATTTTGGCACTGGCATCATCAAGGTTACTCCCGCACACGATGTCACCGATTCTGAAATTGGTCAGCGCCATACACTCCCTTCTATCACCATCGTCGACCAACACGGCCGTATGAACGAGAATGCAGGGGTACGTTATCAGGGTTTAAAAACTTCAGAAGCACGGAAAAAGATCGTCGTAGATCTTCAGACGCTCGGTCTTATAGAAAAAATCGAGGACTACGAGCACAACGTCGGGCGTTGCGATCGATGTAATTCAGTTATCGAACCGCTCCCATCGAAGCAATGGTTCTTAAAGATGAAAGATCTTGCACAATTAGCTCTGAAGGCGCGCCGAGACGGTGATTTCCGACTCATTCCCGAACGCTGGGCCGGCCCCTATGATCGCTGGCTTGAGAATGTGCGTGACTGGAATATCTCACGCCAGCTCTGGTGGGGCCACCAAATACCCATCGAGGGGGAGACCGATGTCCTCGATACCTGGTTCTCCTCGGCGTTGTGGCCATTTGCGACGCTCGGTTGGCCAAATACAGCTGCGCCTGATTTCAAGGAGTATTACCCAACAAATTTCATTACCTCAGACAGAAATATTCTTTTTCTGTGGCAGGTGCGCATGGTATTTTCCGGTATGGAATTTACTGGCAAAGCACCATTCAAAGATATTTATATTCACGCGACCGTTTTGACGAAAGACGGCAAAAGAATGTCGAAATCGCTCGGCACCGGCATTAATCCCATTGAACTCATCAATAAATATGGTGCTGATGCTCTGCGTTTTGGTCTTGCTTATCAAACAACCGACCTTCAAGACCTGCGATTCGGGGAAGATACCATACTCATGGGAAAAAAGTTTGCAAATAAGCTTTGGAATATTGCAAGGTATATAGTAACAAGAGTAGACGGAGATTGGGATAGATATAAACCATTTCCCATAGACAAAATCTCTGGTTCGGTGAGTTTTGGTGGGCCAATGAGAACAACTGCCGAAGAGGTAACAAAACACATAAGTAACTATCGCTTTGGAGAGGCCGCCCACATCATCTACGACTACATGTGGCATCAGATCGCCGACAAATATATAGAGATGTCAAAAAATAAGGATACGCCCGATGAAGAGGAGATAAAACAAAACCTTGTTCTTTATCTTATTAACCTACTAAAGCTTCTCCATCCCTTCATGCCATTTGTGACCGAAGAAATTTGGTCAAAGCTTCCACTGGAAAACAAAAAACTCCTCCTTGTCGAGGATTGGCCCGTGCCAGAACGGGCCTAGATACGGTATACTGTACTCATGCCGCCAACGTTATACTATGGCACACTCGTGACAGTGGGAGTGTTGCCAAGCATCCTGTGGCTTTCCTACTATCTGCGTAAAGATTGCCATCCGGAACCCAAGGCGATGGTCGTCAAGACGTTCCTGATGGGGATTATCGTCTCCCCTATCGCGATTATTCTCCAGCTTGTGTTTGTCCGATTTCTGGAATACCTGACCGGATCGCCAGCAACCACGGATGGCCCAAGCTTCTATCTCTGGGCATCGTTGGTGGAAGAGGTGATAAAATTGTACGCGGTACAGATGATTGCCCTGCGCACCGCTGATTTTGACGAACCGATTGATGCTATGATCTATATGGTCATCGCCGGATTGGGTTTTGCCGCCATGGAAAACATCCTCGTCATGGTTCGCGTCGCACCCGACGGCCTCAATGGCACTATCAGCATCTGGCTACTGCGCTTTGTCGGCGCCACACTGTTACATGCGCTCTCCTCGGCTATTGTGGGTTATTTCTTGGCGCTTTCGTGGTTCTATGATCGCCACCGGTCGAAACTTCTCATATTCGGGGTCTTGCTTGCTACCCTGTTCCACTTTGCATTCAACATGTTCCTATCCATATCATCGTACAAGCTGCTCTCGTTGATCTACGCCACGGCACTGTTGGGGGTTATGGCGCTTTTCGTTTCGGTATTGTTTGATAAGATAAGAGAACGGCGCCAAAAGCGCATCGTACAACTGACATGAGCTATATCGAAGATAATCAGAGCGGGTCGGAGCTTGCCATACGGCACGAACGCACCCCTCGTCAGCCAGAGGGTCAGCTTACGGTTGACGTATTTCAGCATGACAGCGACGTGGTGATTCAATCCACTATCGCAGGCGTAAAAAGCGAGGACATCGATATTTCCGTAGCGAAAGACATCGTCACCATCAAGGGTCGTCGCACCCCTGATACCAGAGTGGGCTCTTCGGATTACTACTATCAGGAGCTTTACTGGGGACCGTTTTCCCGCACTATTATTCTGCCTGCCGACGTAGATGCTGACAGTGCCAAAGCATCCATGAAAAACGGTATTTTGACGCTTCGCCTACCACGTTTGGATAAGACGAGGGGTAAAAAGATACGCATCTCGGAATAGTGCCCAGGGTGGGAGTTGAACCCACATGATCTTGCGATCGCCAGCTCCTAAAGCTGGTGCGTCTGCCAGTTTCGCCACCTGGGCGTGGCTGTATCCTACCCCAACCATACATCTTTCATCAAATCAAAACCCCGCCACTCAGCTGAAGGGCGGGGTTTTGATTTAACTACTTACACTTATTGCAAGAATTGACGCGTTACGATACCTGCGAGTGTTTGTAGAATAACACCTACGCCGAGGATGACTGCCGCACCAAAAATACCCTTGAGAATAATGCCTTTTCCTAACTTTGCTCGCTCGTCACTGCCGCCCGCCGTCATCCACACGATACCGCCCCAAATAATGACGATGACTGCAATTACCACGCTAATGAGAATGAGGAACTGGGCAATAAGACGAATAATGTCCTCAATCTCACTCAAGGTCACCGGCCGTCCGCCGATACCTGCAGGGATAGTGGGATTGGTCAACGCCAATGCCACCAATGGCAAGGCGAACATCGCGAGTGTGGCACCTACGCGCACCCATGTCGCAACTTTTCTATTCACAACCACACCCCCTTTCATAAACATTCATCATAATAATTGAACTTCTCTCTATAGTACAACAAAAAAGGCAATGCCAACAGGGATTATTGACACACATTAATACGCGTGCCGACCAAGACGGGAGAACAACGCCGGGAAACGCACTGGCTGTCATAGCTACATGGTGCTCCGCGCGGCACTCGCCCGCCCCCACCGAAAAACCCGCGGCTTGAAAGACAATCACCCTGAATACAGTTTTCTATAGTATTCACAATCACGCCAACACCAAAAATGATAATCGAACCAATAATTGCGGCCCGGAGCATGTTTTTTGCCGATTCTAGCTTTCCTGGATCGCCACCCGATGTAGCCCACAAAATACCACTCAACACCACAAAGAATACCGCAACCGTGCCTGATATATAGAGCAAAAAGTCGGTCAATTTTGAAACCACATATTCTATAAATGGGAGTGTAACTGGCTGTCCAGGGGGAAGTGTAAGTGTTGATGTAGATGTAGGTGTCGCCGCGGTAGCAAGGGTCACAGAGGCAACAAAGACCACCGCTATCGTAATGCCAACTGCCGCAATGGTATATCGTTTCATGGTTGTAGTATTAGTCACACAAAATAGGATACGGACTTGATTTCGCCCCCACACTATAGGCAACCGTGGCAATAATCGTATAGGCGCCGAAGATCACGATAATGCCAACAATGCCCAGCCAGAATGCGCGGTTCGCCGACTGCACGGCAGAGGGATTGCCTCGGCTGAAAAAGAATTGCAGAGCATAGACCGCCAGTGCCGCAAGAATGAGGGTAACGGCTATCCGCGCTGTCCAGCATGCGAACCCATTCAGTATACTAAATATCTTGGTTGCCGTTAACTCTACCCCCGGCTGACCCGATAAATTATCGCCCCCCAACGGCCCGCCGATGGGTATGGCAGCGCCAAGCACGGGGCTCGCTAAGCCCAGAGCAACACCCGCAAGAACCATGACCCAGAGAAATATTTTCATCATTTATTCATCGAGCACACATTTCAGCTGACTATTACATATAAATCCGCTCGGACAGGGGTTACTCAACGTACATTGACCAACCGGTTCTCGTATACAAGCCTGACTCCTGTTACACACATAGCCGCTGGGGCACGGATTGGCTAGGTCACATTTTGCTGGCACCGAAGTTGTGGGTGACACGGTTGTTGTGGGGCTTGTGGTACTACCGCCGAGGTTCAAAACACTTTCTATAAGTGAAATGAACCCACGGCCGATAAGAATAACCGCAAGACCGATAATGACATACGTCAAAATCGTGCGCGCCCTGGAAACATTCGCCGGTACTGCCCCGGCGGTTAAAAATAGAATCCCAGCATAGACAATCAGAACCACCGCGATGGGAATAGCGATGTTGGTGATCCACACCGCAATCGTGGTGAAAAATTCCAGGAAACTGTTGATCTTGAGTGGGTTTTGGATTTCGAAATTGAAGGTTACGGGTTGACCCGTGGGCCCGGGTACGCCCGGCCCACCAGGCGGTGGTGTCGGGCCCGGCGGAGGGGCGGGGTCGCCACACAAACTCTTTCTTATCTGAAAGCATGGTTTGCCTGCACATTTTGGATTATCAGAACAAGTAGAAAGGTTTGCTGGACTGCATGCGTAGATGTACCCACTTCCCTCTGGTGCCACGCAGGTATATGTTGTATCGCCTGACCCGGCAGTAACACTAACACGGGACGACTCGGCCGCATTAGTCCCGTCGTGACATTCTATAAGAGCATACAACTTATAGGTATAGTCCTCTGTTCTGCCCACGCCAGTGTCTTGGATGACGATAGTGTCACTTATTTCTCTGGAAACGACAGCGGAGGTTCTTTCGAACGAAACTGTTTTGGTAACAAAAGTTTGATCAGCTGTATTGCTAAATTCTGCTAAAACAGACCACCTAAAGCTAGTTATACTGGGATACCCGCAAAAAGCGCTGTATTGTTCAAGGCGGATAATCACCCTCAGCGCTACAGGCACCCTGCCGTCAAGAGGTAAAATCTTTGGATTAACACCCGGCAGGGCGTCAAAGATAACGGAAACGCCGGATTCGGCCGCATAAGAATTCTGGGAACTGAAAAGAAAACCTCCACTTGCCCAGAGTGTGAATAAAAAGATAAATAGAGTTCTTTTCCAATGCACTTTCATATTATATCACTTCTCGTAAAAACACCGTTTAGAAAACGCCATAGCAAAATTCCACGTGCGGAGCATAGATTCGTGTTGCACTGAAGTTCCCAGCGCGATCTTTATTGCAAACTTTATGCTCATTATCGTCCCATAAGCATTCCCACCGCCGCGTCGGTCCGGTCTGGCCCGCACACATGGAGCATTCCCCGCCCTGGGCTTTTGCCGCAGGTCCACAATTCGTACTCGTTTCGCATGCACCAAGCTGGGCTCCTCCCCCATTGTAGCCCGCCGCTAACTGGCGCACATCGCATCCGCATGGACCTACCAGTGTTTTCAGGAATTCAGCCGCTATACATGATTGCGCTGATAGTGTGTTTCTCGTATTAAGCCAGTCAAAATCGATGGTCGCCGTAACGCCACAGGCGCTCATGAATCTATTAGCTGTGTCTATGGTTAGCTGGTATGGCCCCGCGGATTTGCCGTCATTGGAATTAATGAATCGCCCTCCCGTTTCATTGGCCATAACTGCTTTGAGAAGTTTTACGGTATCTACACCAGAACAAACACTTCTCGTGCCAGCACCAGCAGAAATATCGCTTGCAAGTCCGCCAATTACTCCGACGTCGCAGCCGTCACCGGGATTTACAGGCCCACATACACTTGAAGTATCGCCAGAGCATGCCACCCCAGTACAACTACCCGCAGCTGGTGTAGGGGTCGGCGTGACGCCCGGCACTCTTGCCGTGCAGGAAATCTTCCACCATTGGGTTGCCTTGTTCTCATCGCCCAGCACGGTGCGCAAGAGCGACGTTACAATGAGCCATGAGAATGCGATGAGCATGATGCCGTAAAAGACATTCTGTAACATTGCGCGGCCCCGAGAATAGAGCGATGGATTAGCGCCGCCTAGGAGCATCATAAATCCCGCAACCACCACTAACAGCGTGCCGAAAACAGGTACCACTCCAAAGAGAATGAAGTCAATAATGTTTTTGAAAAGCTTAAAGAGATCGCACTGATTGCACGGCTGATAATAGGAGGCATCTAATCGCGGCCTACCGGCTGGGGGCTCATTTAGTCCGCACGGCACCAGCGGCCACCAGTCAACGGCATACGCAATGGGAGCCAACGCGCTGAAGAGAACCACGACCGTACCTAGTATGAGAAATGTCTTGCGCATCACCGGTTCATAAGAGTTGATACCCTGTTTTCTGCACGCTCCAGCGCATCCTGAATGGACGCACGGCTGAAATTCACATCATCAATCATGTCAGCGAAGATGGTCTCGATGGCTTGGCTGTCTGCTTGATACCATGAGCGCGCCGCAAGCGCCTGCACCGCAAAGATGCCTAGATCGGCATCGTTACGCTGAAGTTCAATGAGATCGCGCCGCGCCGCTGGTCGCCGCGCAGTATTCAAGTAGGCAAGCGCGCCTTGACGCGACGCAAGATACTGAACAAATGCCCACGCTTGCTCGGGATACAATGATGCGGCTGATACGGCAGGCGCCCAGTAGCTCGCGTAGGTGCGCACGTCGTCAAGGGTTGGTTGGGGTATCGGCGCAACCGCAAAGTTCAGCCGTGATGCGCGTGTACGCAATACATCCTGTTGATGCGCATAGTTAAACATCATCGCGGTGGTACCTTCTATAAAAGCATCGATGGAGTAGTGCTGATCATCATTCCAGCAGTACACCACCTTTGAGGGATTGGTGAAATCCGTATAGAACTGGAGCACGTTGTCTCCTACGCGCTGGTTATCCACGGAACGGGAAAATGTCGCTGACGTTCCCCCGGGATCGGTCATCTGTACCCCGCTTTGCAGCATGAGCGACATGAGAATATCGGTCGAACGATTGATATTGCGTGCCGAGCCGATCGCCGCACCGGACTGAATAATGTTATTGCTCTGGTCAAATTTTGTCAGCCGCGCAACGACATCTTGAAATTCTTTCCATGTTCGCGGCGGACTGGCGATGCCAGCGGCATTGAACAAATCGCGGTTATAGTAGAGCCCGAGCGTATCTATATATAGGGGGAGTGCATAGATGCCGTCATTGCGCACTAAATCAGCATAGGCCACCTCAACGAATGCGTCTTGAAACTCTCGCGTCGTCATACCCTGCTGACTAAGCACCTCATTGGGCATGGGGCGAAGCTTATCGGCATGCTTGGGAAGCCAGGTATTGTGAATCATCCAAACATCGGGTCCCGTCCCGGCCGCTAAAGCGCTGATCACCGAGCTTTCGTAATCCTCATAGCTCATTTGCGAATATTCAATGCGAATATTCGGATGAAGCCCCTCAAATTCTCGTACCACCTGTTCAAATGCCGCTGGTAGGTCAAATACTCCCCAAAACCGAAGCACCGCCCGGTCAGCATTTCGATCACCGAAACTTCTGACGATAAGAATCACGGTCAAAAACACCAGCAGAACAATACCGGCTACGAGGATATAAAGGACGCGTCGCGAATTGGCAAAAGTTCCTAAATCCACAATATTAGGGCTTGGTAAATACTAGTCCGTAGTGATACTGTCCGGTTTCGAGCAGGCGTTCAAACGCAAATCCTTGTTGTTGCACCAACTGTTTCATCGCCTCACGATCCATACGCAATTCATCGGGCGGACCAAATCCGCCGGTTCCTTTATCCCACTCGAGAATAACGAGACGACCCGAGGAGGCGAGCACCCGTTTTGCTTCAGTGAGAATGTCTGCCTTCTTCTGCGATTGAAACAATACATTCGCCATGAGCACTACATCCTGTGAGCCATCTGCCAGGCGCGAGCTTCCCGGAACTTCCAGGTCGGCATGGACAGCATCGATATTCATTAAGCCCTTTTCTTTGGCTTTTGCATGAATACTGTCCAGCGCCGCTTCCTGCACATCAATCGCGGTCACCTTGCCTTCTTTCCCCACTCGCTTGGCAATGAGCATCGTAAAAAACCCCGAACCACATCCGAAATCAGCTGCACGCATTCCAGGGCGGAGTCCGAGATCATCGGTTACCGTTTGCGCATTGAGAAACCCCTTTGTTCCGACAGGAGCACTCCCTCTTAGTGCTGGGTTTTGGACAACAAAACTCATCCCCTACAGTATACCATGCCGGGGGTACGCTTTCAGTCGAATTATCCCCACTATACCAACACAACCGAGGCAACACGATCCGAGGAATCCAGGCGCATGACACGAACGCCCTGTGTCGCACGGCCGAGTACCGAAATACTCTCTACGCTCGTGCGAATAACTTGTCCCTTCTGCGATACTGCGATCAGTTCTTTATTTTCTTCTGAAACAATATGCGCTGACACCAGTGGGCCCGTTTTATCAGTTATCTTTGCCGTCATAATACCCTTGCCGCCGCGCTTTTGTACTTTATATGCTTTTACATCGGTGCGCTTGCCATACCCGCGATCCATGACCGCGAGAAGCTGAAGTCCTTTTTCTACTCCACCCGGAACCGCATCAGCCCCTACCACACGTTGCTGTTTTTCTAAGCGAATACCGATCACGCCTGCCGCGGCGCGCCCCATGGGACGAACGTCCTTTTCGCTGAAACGAATTGCATTGCCGTCAGAGGTAGTCAAAATAATCTGATCCATGCCGGAGGTCGCCAGTACCCAATGCAGCTCATCGTCTCCCTTGAGATTAATGGCGATCATGCCGTTGCGGCGCACCTGCTCAAACGCATCCATGGCAACTTTTTTGATAACGCCATTGGCCGTAGTCATAAACAGATAGAGACCTTTTTTATTTTTGGGGATCGGCACCACGGCGGTGATTCGATCGTTGGTTGAAACCTGCAAAAAGTTCGCCAACGACCTGCCTTTGGATTGACGGGATGATTCCGGCACCTCATATCCCTTGGTATGGAATACCTTCCCGGAATTAGTAAAGAATAAAAGCCCATCATGGGTATTAGCCAAAAAGAAATGGCTCACTACGTCCTCTTCTTTGGTTGCAATTCCCATGAGACCCTTACCGCCGCGCTTTTGAGCGTGCAGTTCATCGGGCGAAAGCCGCTTGATGTAGCCGCCGCGGGTGAGCATAAAGAGTGAATTCTCCTCGGGGACTAATTCTTCTTCGCCGATTTCTTTCAGCTCCGACTTGACTACCTTGGTCCGGCGCTCATCACCAAATTTTTGCCTAATATCTTTGAATTCGTCCTTGATCACTCCGAGTATCTTCTTTGGACTTGCCAAAAGGCCCTCCAAATACGTGATGAGGTCGCGTTTTTCCTTGAGTTCATCATTGATTTTTTTGCGCTCAAGGCCTGCCAATGCCTGCAAGCGCATCTCCAAAATAGCGCTGGACTGTTTATCGGAAAACTTAAACTTCGCCATGAGTTGACGGTGGGCGTCATCGCGCGATTCGGATGCTTTGATGAGTTTGATAATGGCATCAATATGATCCAGCGCCTTGGAAAGACCCTCAAGGATGTGCGTGCGATCTTTTGCCTTGGTAAGATCGAATTTTGTGCGCCGCGTAACCACTTCCCGGCGGTGTTCAATAAATTTTTCCAGCAACGGCTTTAAGCCCAAAATTTGTGGCTGGATGCCGTCCACCAATCCGAGCATGTTAAAGTGGAACGTCCTCTGGAGCTCGGTGTATTTGTACAGCTGATTGAGAACCTTCTTGGGAAACGCATCCTGCTTGAGGTCAATGACAATGCGCATTCCCTCCCGGTCAGATTCGTCGCGAAGATCTCGGATGCCTTCAACTTTCTTTTCCTTAACGAGATCGGCAATTTTGATGATTAATTCCGCTTTATTTACTTGGTAGGGAATCTCGTTGATGATAATCTGAAAATTCTTATTCCCCTCCACGATTTCTGCTTTGCCACGCATCACGACGGGCCCGCGTCCTGTAGCATAGGCGTTGATAATGTCCCGCTCGTTATAGATAAAACCTGCCGTGGGGAAATCCGGCCCTTTCACGAACTGCATGAGGTCGCCAAGGTCTGCCTCCGGATTATCGGCAAGGTGTATCAGGGCATCGAGCGCCTCTCCTAGATTATGGGGCGGGATACTCGTTGCCATCCCCACGGCAATACCTACAGACCCATTAACAAGAAGGTTGGGGATGCGCGCCGGCAGGACGGTTGGTTCCCGTCGAGAACCATCGTAGTTGGGGCGAAAATTCACCGTATCCTTGTCGATATCCTCCAGCATTTCATGCGCAATGGATGCCAGGCGCGCTTCGGTATAGCGCATCGCTGCAGCGGCATCACCGTCAACATTTCCAAAATTTCCCTGCCCCTGAATGAGCGGATAGCGGAGTGAAAAATCCTGTGCCATACGGACGAGCGAGTCGTAGATCGCTGTATCTCCGTGCGGATGGTAGCGTCCCATAACTTCGCCGACAGTGTTGGCTGATTTACGTAGTTTTGCACCGGCAACATTGCCGCTTTCCCACATACCCCATAAAATGCGCCGATGCACGGGCTTCAAACCGTCGCGCACATCGGGAAGCGCGCGCGCGACAATGACGCTCATCGCATAATCAAGATAGGAGCGTTGAATCTCCTCGGTAATTTCTCTGGTAACAATCGGGGGCGTTCCGTTCTGCATGGTATATTAGATCCCCGGAGAGGGACGAGGCGTACTGCGTATACCCGCGGTCGGTAATGTGCGCACACCCGTGTCTTGAGAACGCGGAGCACTCTCCTGCGGTTGTTCAGTATCGTTGAAGTTAAAAAGGTTATAGACGCTCGCGCGCAGCGTGTTGAACATCGTACTGATGGTTGCACGCAGCGGGAGCGCCTCCTGGGCTTGTGCCGCAAATTGCTGCTGGTCTTCAGCGCTGGGGTTGAGCAACGCATAGACCTCGCGTTGGAATGAGCTCAACCATACGAATCCGACGACAAGAATTACCACGAGCATGGAAAGGCCGAATAACAGTTGTCGTACGTGGAGTGGTTGTTTCTGAATTTCTTTGAGTAATGACATAACGCGTGTACTACGCCGTGAGTATGACGAGTTTGGTCTCGTCAACGGGCAGATTCTTTTTCACAATCCGGTACTTTTCCGTCTTTTCAGGGCTCAACCCGATCTCTTTGACAAATTTTTCCGGTCCATCCAGCTCTTTTATGGCAAGGCCCTGAATCTTATAGTGCATGGGAATGATAACTTTTGGTTCAATCTGCGACACGATTGCGGCGGCTTCCTTGGATCCTACCGTAAAGGTACCGCCCACGGGAACCATGAGCACATCAACATCGCCGATCATCTCGACCTGCTCCTCGGTCAAGGTCTCCTGCCCAATATCGCCCAGATGGCACACGGTCATATCTTCCGCTTTAATAACAAAGATAGTATTGAGGCCTCGCTCTGCACCGCTAGTACGGTCATGAAACGAGCGAATGCCCAGCACGGCGACCCCCTTGCGCTCATACTCTCCCGGGTTTGCAATAATGAGCGCTCCCTCTTCTGTTCCTTCGGTATGGTTATGATCATAATGCGCGTGCGTCACCAATACCAAATCATCCCTAATTTTCGGCGGCCGGAGCCCAATTTCCTTTGAAAATGGATCAATGAGAAGGCTCCCCTCTTTCGCCTCAATGCGGAAGCAACTCTGCCCAAACCAACTTATCGTCATACCTCCATGATATCAAAAAATGGCTTATTTCGCAAGAGAAAAATGATTCAAAAATGCTTGCAAAATTACGCTATATCATGTAGAGTATCGGATGTCTTATTTTATGAATATGACTGCCTCTCTCAATGGCGCCAAGTCGATGAAAGACCTCCTGGCGAAAGAGGAATATCATTTGCCCAAACCAGGGCAGATTTTAACTGGGACAATCATCGCGGCATCAAAATCAAGCGTCCTGGTTGACCTTGGATCGTCCGGCATCGGCATCGTATACCCCGGGCAGTTTTACGATAACCCTGATCGTATGCGGGCTCTGAAGCCGGGCGACCCGGTATCCACGATGCTCATCGAACTGGAGAGCGACGAGGGCTACCGCGAGTTATCGCTCAAGGCCGCACAGTTGACCACCGCATGGCAACGCATTAGAGAACTCAGAGAAACAGGACAAGTCATCGCCACGCCCATCATGAACATCAATAAAGGGGGTCTCATTGTGCAGATTGAAGGCGTCCAGGGATTTTTGCCATTGTCCCAGCTCGCTCCCGAACACTACCCGCGCGTGGAGGGCGGCGATACCACGAAAATCGTCCAAGCACTGCAAAAATTCAAGGGACAGGAATTTAAGGTAAAAGTCCTCGATTATTCAGAACAGGAACACAAGCTCATTGTTTCCGAGCGCGCCATTCAGGAAGAAGTGGTCAAAGAAGAGCTTGCCAAACTTTCGGTAGGCCAGATCGTCGAGGGTGCCGTGACGGAGGTGACTGATTTCGGTGCATTTGTCCGCTTGAGTGAAACGCTTGATGGACTTATCCATTCTTCGGAAATTGACTGGAAGTATGTCGAAGACCCTCGCGATGTTCTTCAGCCGGGTCAGACTATTTCGGCAAAAATCATCAGTTTGGATGGGGGCCGTGTCTCGCTTTCCCTGAAAGCCCTAAAAGACAATCCCTGGCTGACCATACAGGATCACTACCAAGTTGATCAAAAGGTGCAGGGACGCGTCATCAAGGTGCGCGCTAATGGTATTTTCGTGGAACTGCCGGGAGATATTGTCGGCCTCATCCCCTCTACGGCATTGACCCCCGAAGCCCTAGCCCAGTTCGAAGTTGGCAGAGAATATCCATTGTCCATTGTGAGCATCGACCCCGCCAATCACAAGATTGTCCTCTCTCCCGTTCCGTAACCTTACACATTCTTCCTAGCTACCATGTCTCGAATCACCAAATATATTGCATTGGTCACCTTAATCCTTTTTGCCGCATCCGGTATTGCGGCATTGTTGGATGGTTCGTTTAGCGATACTACTACGGTTCCCTTATCTGCAATCGTCGCCCATATCAACGACCGGAGCGCAAAAGAAATCGTGGTAGAGGGACATACACTCACCGTCACGCTTGCCGACAAATCCGTGATCGTTGCGAAAAAGGAATCGGATGCTTCGGTAAGCGAAAGCTTGCTCGCTCTAGGCGCTGACAAGGATAAGCTTGCAAAAGTTGCCATTGAGGTGCGCGATCCCGGTGGATTAGCAGTTATTCTCTCGTCACTGTTGCCTACGCTCATTCCCCTTCTTATCATCATCGCCCTCTTCTGGTTTATGTTCCGGCAGGCGCAAAAGGGCTCCATGCAGGCCTTCAGTTTTGGCAAAACCCGCGCACGCTTGGCCAACCTTGATAATGAAAAGAAAAAAATCACCTTCAAGGATGTCGCAGGATTGGTAGAGGCCAAAGAAGAAGTGTCGGAAGTCGTTGAGTTTCTTAAGGACCCCCAGCGCTTTCATAAACTGGGTGCTCGGATTCCGCGCGGCATTCTCCTTATCGGGTCACCGGGAACTGGCAAGACGCTCCTGGCAAAGGCGGTTGCCAACGAAGCCGAGGTACCGTTCTACTATGTCTCCGGATCGGAGTTCGTTGAGATGTTCGTCGGCGTAGGCGCCAATCGTGTGCGCGATACATTTGATCTGGCAAAGAAGACCGCTCCTTCCATCGTATTCATCGATGAGATTGACGCGGTTGGCCGCCATCGCGGCGCCGGTCTTGGCGGCGGTCATGATGAACGCGAGCAGACGCTTAACCAGATCCTTGTAGAGATGGATGGTTTTGACCGTCACGAGGCCGTTATTGTGATGGCCGCCACCAACCGCCCCGATATTCTCGATCCGGCACTGCTGCGACCCGGACGATTTGACCGCCGCGTGCTTCTGGATGAGCCATCATTGAAAGACCGAGACGCCATTTTGCGTATTCATGCGCAGGATAAGCCGTTTGCACCTGATGTGGACTTCAAAAAAGTTGCTGAACGCACTCCCGGATTTTCCGGTGCTGATCTTGCCAACCTCGTCAATGAAGCAGCTATTCTGGCCGCTCGCAAGCGACAGACGCATATTAACCAGGACAATATCTTTGAGGCCATTGAAAAAGTAATCCTGGGGCCAGAGCGGCGCTCGCATGCATTTTCCAAAAAGGAAAAAGAAATCACCGCCTACCACGAAGCGGGCCATGCGTTGGTTGCCGCATCGCTTCCCCACACGGATCCGGTGCATAAGGTTTCGATTGTATCCCGCGGTCGAGCCGGCGGCTACACCCTCAAACTTCCTACGGAGGACAAGCACCTGAAATCACGATCTGAATTCGAGTCAGAGCTTGCGGTCTTACTGGGTGGCTATACCGCAGAACAATTAAAGTTTAAAGAGTTAACCACGGGAGCATCCAACGACCTGAAGGTGGCATCTGATATCGCGCGCAAGATGGTCACGCAATACGGCATGTCCGAAAAACTCGGGCCGGTTACATTCGGAGAAAAAGATGAGCTGGTATTCCTGGGCAAAGAAATCGGCACCGAACGCAATTATTCAGAACATATTGCGCAAGAAATCGATCGTGAGGTGAGCGCACTCTTGACGCGCGCGTTTACCACCGCGAAAAAAGTCATTACCCAGAAGCTCGAGCACTTGGAAAGAATAGCCCAAGCGCTCATCGAGAAAGAGACTCTCGAACAGAAAGAATTTTACGCACTCATAGGAAGCGCGTAGAATATCCGCATGGGCCTGTAGCTCAACGGTTAGAGCAAACGGCTTATATCCGTTAGGTTCCTGGTTCGAATCCAGGCAGGCCCACATTGCGCGCTTAGCTCAGTGGTAGAGCACTGCTTTTACACAGCAGGGGTCGTGGGTTCAAATCCTACAGCGCGCACATATGGAAATACTAACTCAGGTTCTCGGGTGGATTGGGACGTTTCTTGTTTTACTTGCCTATTTTTTAGTTTCAAACAAGAAACTTTCCCCTACCAGCGCTGTCTATCAATTAATGAACCTCGTCGGTGTCATTGGTGTCGGTGCTAATGTTTTCTACCAACACGCCTGGCCCGCGCTTGCTCTACAGACTATCTGGGGATTGATTGCTGTCGCAGCCTTGGTTAAAAACCGATGACCCTCCCCATCGTCTACGAAGACGACAATCTCTTCGTTATCAATAAGCCCGCGGGCATTGCCGTACATAAAGCCAGTCCCACGGACCCGCAAGAAACCGTGGCTGACATCCTTGTGCGTGAGCGGCCGTACTTAGCCAGTGTTGGCGAAAGCCCTCTGCGCCCGGGCCTCGTGCACCGCCTTGATAAGGAAACATCGGGCATCATGCTCATCGCAAAAAATCAATCTGCGTTTCTCTTTCTTAAAGAACAGTTTCAAAGCCGGTTGGTAAAGAAAGAATACCTCGCACTCGTATATGGCCATCCGAAAGAACCAAAAGGAACCATCGCCGCTCCTTTAGGTAAAATTGGCGCTAAGCAGACGACGCAACTTAAGGGTCGCCGAGAGCTAGTAGAACGCGACGCTGTTACTGATTATGCGACTGAAAAATCATTCCGAGATTACACACTTCTGCGTGTGATGCCGCAAACAGGCCGCACCCACCAGATTCGTGTGCATTTAAAAAGCATCGGGTGCCCTATTGTTGGCGACGCGCTCTATGCCACGGGTAAAACAAAACCTCCGGGGCTGGATCGTATGTTTTTACACGCCACGACTCTAAGTTTTACCGCGCCCGACGGCAAAGCGCTTACACTCGAAGTTGAACTACCGGAATCTTTACAGAAGGCCCTAGATACGCTAGAATAGAACTCTCAAAACATGAGTACTGCCCTGCACAATTTCATTACCAAACATACCGGAGAAAACCGCTTTCCTGATCTTCGCGTTGGCTGGACAGTAAAGATTTATCAGAAGATCAGCGAGGGAGAGAAGGCCAAAAGTCAAATGTTCGAAGGTGTTATCATCGCTCGCCAGCATGGTGACGAGCCCGGAGCTACGATTACCGTCCGTAAAGTCACCGGTGGCATTGGCGTTGAGAAAATCCTTCCCTTGCGTCTCCCGTCTATTGAAAAGATTGAGGTGGTGAAGCGTCCTCGCGTTCGACGAGCCAAGTTGTACTACCTCCGTGAAAAGTCCTCAAAAGAAATCCGCAGGAAGACCAAACACGCGGTAAGCACTCCTGCAGAAGCCCCTCAAGAAGTTGCCTCCTCATAGTTGGGTTTGTTACTATATGCACATTACGCGCGGGTGGCGAAACTGGCAGACGCACTACCTTGAGGTGGTAGCGCCCGCAAGGGCATGGAGGTTCAAATCCTCTCCCGCGCACATTTTGACAATGCGCGCTTAGCTCAGTGGTAGAGCGTCTCGTTGACGTCGAGAAGGTCGTAGGTTCAATCCCTACAGCGCGCACAATTATAAAAGCCCCGTAACGGGGCTTTTATAATTTCTGGTGCCGCGGGGGTGAATCGAACACCCGACGCCAGCCTCTTCCGAAGCTGAATTGGACTATATCATATCGCTTAAAGCGACTCGGGCGCTTCCCTCCGCCTTAGGCAGAAGTACTCCCTTGCGGGATAGTCTCTACACCTTCCCCGACATGGTCGGGGCTTGGCTCGGGATTGTCCCGCAAAGGCGGGGTGTTTCCCGAGTTCACCCGATTTTTCAATCCGTCTCTCGACGGAAAGCCCCAAAGATTTCAGGGCTGCGCTCTACCACTGAGCTACCGCGGCGTGAAGGAGACTATAGCACGAAATCATCGTTTTACAAAACCCCAAGACCGCAATCTCTATCCACAGCTACTTATCAACTTTTTCATTTCTAATCCGTACTGCTGTGCTATAGTTATAGGTAATGAGGTACGAAAAAGCTAAAGCATATCAACTAAGAATCACGGGGAAAAGTTATAACGAAATAACGAAATCTTTAAAAATCCCAAAAAGCACCTTGTCGGGATGGTTTTCCGGTCTTTCATTATCGGAAGAAGCACAGAAGCGACTTAAAGTACGGGTAAGTGCCGCTTCTCTGCGAGGTCTTCTTGCGCGGAATAAAAATCAGACCCGCCTGGCTCAAGTGCGAGCACAAGAGACCCGAGAGAAATCCGCAAAAAGTGTGCGCGAGCTTTCTAAGAGGGATCTCCTCATGCTGGGTAGCGCTCTCTACTGGGCAGAGGGATATAAGAGGCCCATCATAAGAAATGGAAGTCCCAGAACCTATCACCGGGTAAGTCTAACAAATTCCAACCCAGAACTGATAGGAATATTCCTGAGATTTCTCAGGGAAATTTGCGAGGTATCTGATGATAAGATTATCGCGAATGTCAGAACATTCAGACATCAAGACCCGACATATATTCTGGACTTTTGGCAAAAAATCTGTAAAATTCCCTATAGCAACTTCCGAAAGACGATCCAAACGATAAGTATTTCGAGCCAGAGAAGGAAACCTTTTAATTCCCTGCCCTACGGGGTTATGCAAATATCAGTCAACAGCACCGATCTCTTTCATCGAATCATGGGCCTCATTTCGGGAATCGCTAAGAACAGATAAAATTGCGGGTATCGTATAATGGTATTACATGTGGTTGCCAATCACATGACGGGGGTTCGATTCCCCCTACCCGCTCCAATGAAACAAGTAGTTAGAGCCATCATTACAAACAAAGAAGATCGTGTCCTGCTCATTAAGAGGGCTAGAGGTGTGGGGGCCGGGCTCTATGCGCTAGTCGGTGGTAAGCCAGAACCAGACGAAAATCCGAAGGATGCAGTAATTCGCGAGGTTAAAGAAGAAATAGGATTGGACTTCACTCCCACTGGCCAATCCGAATCGTTGGATAAAAGTCATGACCTGGTTAATCCCTGGAGGGTTTATTATTTTACGGGAACTACCAGAGGCGAGCTCAATCTCAATAAAGAAGAGGTTTTAGAAGTCATTTTTGTTTCAGAGGAAGATATCTCGAAAATCAACTTTGCCTTTGATTGTAAAGAAAAACTTTATGAGTATTTTCGGTCTGCTAACAGGTTCTAATATCATCTACTAATCCGCTCGAAAGTCAGTCAAAAACAGGCCAAAAGGGGCCTGTTTTTAGCCCCCAGGAATCATTGACTTTATATACCTGAAATGCTATAATGTACGTACAACCTAGAGAGTAGCTTTATGCACAGAAATTGGCTATAGACGCCATTTTTTGTTGTCCCGATTCACGATGCATAGCATCGGGATCGTGACCTCCGAACTACTTTCCCTCGGTTGTACATTATGAACAAGAACTACATCGCAGTGATCGTATTGATTGCAGTCCTTTTCTCTTACAACCAAGCTTCCGCCGGTATGCTCGACTGGGTCGGCTCAAAGCTGTCGACGTCTCTTGTCGGCAGTGATGCTCTGCCGTTTGAGCAACTTTACAGTGCTATCGCGGATACTAGTGAAAACGATGTTCCTGCGCGGCCTGTATCGAAGGCCCCCGCAACCCCAGTGAAAAAGGCAATCAGCAAGACTTACGTTGTGAGTGTGTCGGCGTACTCTTCGACGCCCGACCAGACTGACGATTCGCCATTTATTACCGCTTCGAACACCTACGTTCGCGACGGTATCGTGGCAACCAACATGTTACCGTTCGGTACTCGGGTCAAAATCCCGAAACTGTTCGGCAACAAGATCTTCGTTGTTGAAGACCGTATGAACAAGCGGTATACCTACAACCTGGATATCTGGTTCCCGAATCGTGAGTCAGCGAAGCGGTTCGGTCGCAAGACCGTAACCATCGAAGTATTGCCTCTCTAAAATACTAAAAGCCCCTTTCGGGGCTTTTAGTATTTTGTGCGCCCTGAGGGATTCGAACCCCCGACCATCTCCTTAAGAGGGAGCAGCTCTACCAACTGAGCTAAGGGCGCATTTATTTATAACCGGAGGGAATCGGTCACAAATATCAGCTTCGTCAGTCACTCGCTGATTTCGCGACCCCGGCTCGCGGTCTCGCAAGCTTGCGAGACATCGCTCCGCCTTTCGATTCCTCCTTTCGGATTCATAGCCAAGAATCTGCACTCCAGCAGTGGAGTACAAATTCTTGGTTGTGTCCCCGGAGGGAATCGAACCCCCATCAACAGCTTCGAAGGCTGCTACTTTATCCGTTAAGCTACGGGGACATTTCCCGCAAAAAGACGGTAATACTATACCAGAAAAATCCTATTTCTTCAATGTGCGGGGATTAGCCCCGTACCGATTTCTTAACGTAGAAAGTGAGGCGTTAAGTGCGTCTAATGCCGTATCGATGTCCTTTTTGGTCGTCGCCCGCCCGAATGAAAAACGCAGGGCTCCGCCGAGATACGGCGCGCGTACACCGATGGCTCTTAATACATGCGAAGGTTCCACCGAGTGAGCGGTGCATGCCGAGCCCTTTCCCACTGCGACTCCTCGCTGATCGAGTTCCAGCAAAAGATGCTCACTCCCCATGCCAGACACCGCGATATGCACATTGTTGGGCAATCGTTCCTCTCCCAATGGCCCGTTGATTTTTATGTCGGGAAGCTGTTTCTGTACCTTGGTAATAAAATAGTCCCTCAACGCGCGCATGCGGCGTATCCGCGCGTGATGAATTAGTCCCACCGCGCGGGCAAACCCCGCAATGCCGGGGACGTTTTCCGTTCCCGCGCGAATGCCTTGCTCTTGGTGACCGCCACGGATCCAGGGTACGATGGGCGTCCCCTGGCGGACATAGAGCGCTCCCACGCCCCGGGGCCCATATATTTTCGAACTATTAAACGACAAAAGATCCACGCCGAGATGCTGGACGTTCATGTCGAGATATTCGGCCGCCTGACATGCATCCGTATGAAAAAGCGGGTAGGGAGAATTGTGCTTCCGGCGGAATTCGCGTATATAATTGCCGATTTTCGCGATGGGTTCTATCGTGCCGATCTCGTTACTCCCGTAGATGACCGAGACAAGGAGCGTTTGGGGCGTTACCAGTTGTTTGATGTGCTCAAAATCCACCCTGCCGGTGCGATCAACGTGTATCATCTGCACCTTGAACCCCTTCTCCGAAAGTGAGCGCATAGGATCAAGAAGTGAAAGGTGCTCAATAGGCGTGGTGGCCACGATGCGAATCGTATCGGGAGCCGCTCCGGCGACACACATCACCGCCATATTATTCGCCTCTGATCCTGAACCGGTAAAAAATATTTCTCCTGGCCGCGCACCAAGGAATGTAGCCACGTCTTTGCGACTCTTGTAGAGAATGTCTGCCGCCCGACGACCGGCGCTGTGGAGAGAAGATGGATTTCCAATTTCCCGCGCTGCAGTAAGAAACGCTTGTTGCGCCCGAGGGTCACACGGTGTTCCCGCGGCATAGTCGAGAAAGATTGTTTTTTTCATAAAAAAACCTGCCGACCGGCAGGCAAACGCCTCGAAGGCGCCCCTACCCTAGCACAAACCGACAGTTGAAGACAATTACGCGAGATGCCGATCGGGCCAGAAAAAGAGAGCAAGAAATCCCCCGACGAGGGCAACATCACGGACCAGAACTTCATTCAAACCATGCGTCCCCATCACGCCCAGGAGAAAAAGACCCGCCAAAACAGAGAAGATGCGGATGAAGATTCCTGAAACTACGCTCACACCGACCAGCACCTCGAAAATTCCATTGAGATACATGAAATTCTTAGCAGAGATGTTGAATGTCTCGAGCATGCCGTAGATCCATTGAGGAAGCCAGGCATTGATCCAGTAGTCCGGGTTGATAAACTTTCCCACCCCGAACCAAAGAAATACCGCCGCAAGCGACAAGCGCAATACCCATTGTGAATACCGGAGGGACTGTACCATGCGTACCCATTATACCGCACAACGCTTTTCAATGAAATCCAATACCTTTTCGACGAGTGCCTGCTGGCGGACTTGCTGACGTACGCGTCCGAGATCGATCTGCTCGGGAGATAGATTTTGCCGGAGTACCAATGATTGCACCACCGCGGCCAACTCCTCTTCAATTTCTCGATCGCTTACCGCGATATTCTCCTGTTTTCCGACAGTATGAATAACGAGGCGGATTTTTGCTTCGCGCTCCGCGTCTTTGCGCCAATCATCGCGCAGTTGTTCGCGGGTTTTTCCGATATGCGCAAGATAGGGAGCCAATTCCATGCCGCGCTCATGCAACTGCTGGTCAAAACCCGCAAGTAAGACCTCAAGCTGTTCCTCTACCATCTTCGCAGGTACTTTGATGGGCGCGTGAGCGATAACGGCATCAAGAATCGCCAACCGTATGCGCTCCTGTTCCTTATGTCCTTTTTCCTGTGCAATTCCGTCATGCACATTGGATCGCAACTGGGCCAGATCTGCGAACTTTCCTGCTTTCTGTGCGAAAGCGTCGTCAAGCGCGGGGAGCTGTACGGTCTGCACGAGGTTAATTTTTACATGAACCGAGAGTTCCTTGCCGGCAATATCTTTTTGGAAATAGTCGTCGGGAGCACGAAGCGTAAAATCTTTCTCTTCTCCGGTGCGCAGACCTATTAATTGATCCTCGAATCCCGGCAAAAACGACTTGCCGCCAACGATGAGCGGATGATTGTTGCTCTCTCCCCCGGTGACAATTCCTCCATTGTTCCGAACTGCAAAATCAACTTCCACTCGGTCCCCCAAGGCCACAGAGCTTTCTTTGGGAAGAAATGTTGCGCGGTGCTGGCGCAACGTTTCGAGGGTCTGTTCCACCTCGGCATCGGTTACTTCAACTTTCCGCCGCTCAACCTTGATGGTGGTAAAGTCGGGCAACGTGACGTGTGGAAAAAGGGCCATAGTGACCTCATAGACAAGATGCTCGGGGCCATTTTCCCGAACATGCAGGTTGCTGACCTCGGCAACGTCTAACTGTTCGGATGCTACCGCTTCGTCGAGCGAGCCCCGTACCGCAGCGGCAAGAGCCTGCTGCAGAATGGCTTCCTGGCCAACATGGTTTTTGAGTTTCTTTTGAGGAATTTTACCGGGTCGAAAACCGTCAATGCGTGTTTGCTCGTTTACCACACGCTCCGTCCGGGTAATATATTTTTTGATATCGTCGGCATTTAATTCCACGACCAGTTGCCGCGTGGCATCATCAACAGTTTTGGAGTCCACGCGCATAAATCGAGGGTATTCGTTATTCCGTCGGCTTGTCGGCTCCGGGAGCTTTTTCTGGAGCAACTTGTGACTCACTTTCCTGATAGGTCAGCGCTTCTTTGGGAGAGCGGACATCAATGCGCCAGCCGGTAAGTTTTGCCGCAAGACGCACATTCTGCCCTCGTCGCCCAATCGCAAGAGAAAATTGGTCATCAGAAACCTCAACCAGCGCGCTGTTGTGCTCTTCGTCTACCAATTTAACGTCCAGGGTCTTGGCGGGAGAAAGTGCATTGGCAATATAGACACCCGGGCGTTCATCCCACAGAATGATATCGATTTTTTCCCCTGACAGTTCGTTGATTACCGTCTGAACGCGGACTCCTTTTTGACCAACGAGTGACCCTATGGGGTCGACGCCTTCTTCGCGCGAGGTAACCGCAATCTTTGTCCGAGAACCGGCTTCGCGGGCGATACCTTTAATCTGCACGGCACCGCTGTCGATCTCCGGTACTTCCATGCGGAAAAGTTCCTCGACAAGCTTCGGGTGTGCGCGCGATACCACGACAACGGGACCCCGCGGTGTTTCCTCAACGCGCGCAATGATGCATCGAAATCGCTGACCGATGCGGTAGTTATCGGTGGGTACTTGCTCCGCGGGAATCAAAAGCCCATTGGTCTTGCCTAAATCAACAAATACCAGCGCTCCCTCTCGGCGTTGCACCACGCCGCTAATGAGCTGTCCCTCTCTGCCTTTAAATTCCGCCAGTACCGCATCGCGCTCCGCTTCCCGCAAGCGCTGAATGATAACTTGCTTGGCTGTTTGCGCGGCGATGCGCCCGAATTCCGTTTTCGGCTCCAGTGATGTAGTGAGCTCATCTCCTATTTCGATTTTTTCATCTTTGCGACGCGCGTCATGTAACGTAACGTGTTTTTCGGGATTAAATTTGAGACGCGGTTCAGCGCTTTCTCCCGGCTCATGGGCCACCGCTTCAGAACGCATGCGTCTCTGGCCATCGAAATCCTGCGGATCGGAATGCTCCTCCATCAATTTCTTAGGAAGCACTCCGGTAACGTACCCCTCTTCGTCGTAGCCATCCACCGCGTAGTGCACTTGGGTAATCTCAAGAGCGCCCGTCTCGGTGTTGAGCTTGGCGCGAATAATCTGCCCCTTTTTACCATAGTCGCGCTTATACGCCGCGGCAATAGCCGCTTCTATGGTCTCTAGAACGCTTGTCTCAGAGATGCCTTTTTCCTCGACAATCTGACGTATTGCGGATGAGAACTGCTTAACATCAAACATATTATGCTGGGGAGGCTCTGATAAAGAACAAGTCCGCGTACCGCGGACCAGTCAACATACAGGATATACTCCCAATGGGATTATTGTAGCAAACCGCTTGTCGAGAGTCAATGGGAGCGCGTTTTCTGCGCACTTATCCACAAAATTGCTTTACAAACAGGTGTTGTTCGCTATGGTGACCAGAGGCATCTGGACGTTTGGACATGCCCAATCAACCCGCTCACACGCAAAAAAGTAAAACGACCCAACTCGAGCAAGAACTCGAACGAAAATTGTCGTCTATAGCTACCCAGAAGGAGAACGCCGTCGCCCAGGCAATAGCCAAACAAGCGGGACTTCCCTTTTCTGACCTTAACGCAATCCCCATTGACCCCGATGCCCTCATGCTTGTTGATGAGCCGACCGCGCGCCGCGGCACTATCGCAGTCATCGGACAAAGCGGTTCCGCGCTTACCATCGCCGTGCTGAATCCTCGTGATCCCCAGACCCAAGCGGTCACCGAGCAGCTCCGTACTCGAAATTTCCAACTTACCCTTATCGTCACCACCCCGACGGGATTAAACCGCGCATACGAGCGCTACGGACACGAAAAACCCCAAGAAACATTTGAGGTAGGGGCAATCGATATTGATGAAAAGAAAATCGAGGCGCTCTCGGGGAAAATAAAGAATTTAAGCGATGTGGAAGCCGCCCTAGGAAGCGCTTCCACCACCGAGCTCCTTGAAACACTCCTTGCGGGAGTGCTTACGGTGCATGCCTCGGATGTCCACTTCGAGTCCGAATCAACCGGAGCACGCATCCGTTTTCGTTTGGACGGCCTCCTCCAAGACGTCGGCCGACTCTCCGAGGACTACTATGGTCGCATTCTCAATCGCGTTAAAGTGCTCTCCCGACTTAAGCTGAATATTCACAAAGCACCGCAGGATGGACGTTTCACCATCCGACACGCACAAACGCCTATCGAGGTTCGTGTTTCCGTGCTACCGAGTGAGTATGGCGAGACGATCGTGCTTCGTCTCTTGGATCCGCGAACCATCCGTGCGGACCTTGAGAGTTTGGGTATGCGCTCCGATATTCTCGCCGTCGTCAAGGAACAACTCGCAAAACCCAATGGTGCCATCCTCACCACCGGCCCTACGGGTTCGGGAAAAACGACTACACTGTATGCATTCGTCAATTTTCTCAACTCATCCGATACAAAAATTATCACGATCGAGGATCCGATCGAGTATCACATCGAGGGTATCTCTCAAACACAAGTGGATCCTTCAAAGGATTACACGTTCGCAAACGGCCTGCGCGCCATTGTTCGCCAGGACCCCGATATCATCCTCGTGGGCGAAATTAGAGATAATGAAACGGCAGATATCGCGCTGAATGCCGCACTGACGGGCCACCTGGTATTCTCCACGATCCATACCAATGATGCGGCGGGAACAATCCCGCGCCTTATTGATCTGGGCATACGTCCGCCGATTATCGCCCCCGCCATCATCCTCGCCATGGGCCAGCGACTCGTGCGGCGCCTCTGCCAGAAATGCAAAAGGGCCACAAAACTCTCGGCATCAGATAAAAAAGAAGCGGAAGAACAGCTCGGGCCGATTCGCGCACGCCTTTCCGTTCCCAACCTCGCCACGGCAACAATTTACGAATCCGCGGGATGCACGCAGTGCAATATGACCGGCTATCAGGGCCGCATCGGCGTATACGAAGTCTTCCTTGTCACTAAAACGATGGAAAAGCTGATCCTAGCCCAGCCGGCCATTTCGGAAGTGCGCGAGCTTGCAATTAAGGAAGGCATGGTGACTATGCTTCAGGATGGATACCTTAAATTATTGGAGGGCATCACGTCGCTTGAGGAAATACGGCGCGTGTTATGAGTACATTAAAAGGACCACTGTAACCTGTAGGCAAAGTCCTCTTTCTTATACAAGAACGAGGTAAGATACTTCCGAGGAGTAATCCAGTCGAAACCGAATTATCCGGCTAAGATGGTATCCCGGTTGGACGTCGCGTGTGAACTTGATGCCCAATTGCCTACAGATTACAATGGTCCTGAACTCTGCGCGAGAATTAAAGACCCCGACTCTGCTACGGGATCGTTGTATTCATTCTAATCCAAAAACACATGGATGTCAAGACCCCTTCCACCGCACCCCGGGCCACTGTCGACGATCAGGCTCTTGATCAGACGCTGCGCCCGAAGCACTTTCAAGAATATGTCGGCCAACGGCAAATAAAAGAGAATCTCAAGATTCTTATCGGAGCCGCGCGCAAGCGCAAAGAGCCCATTGAACACATTCTTCTCCACGGGCCGTCTGGATTGGGAAAAACCACCCTCGCCTATCTGATCGCCCGCGAGCTCGGTGCCAATCTAAAAATAACTTCGGGTACCGCATTGGAAAAAGCCGGTGACGTCGGGTCAATCCTAACCGGACTTGCCGACGGCGACGTGTTATTCATTGACGAAGTCCACCGCCTTAACCGTGCAGTTGAAGAGGTTATCTATCCAGCCATGGAGAATTTCAAGCTGGACATTATTATTGGCAAAGGCAATGCGGCGAAAACCCTTCAGATTGATCTGTCGCGTTTTACGCTGATCGCCGCCACAACGAAAATATCTGCGCTCTCATCCCCGTTCCGCTCACGCTTTGGCGCGAATTTCCGACTCGATTTCTATACCCAAGACGACATCGAGCACATTATCACACGTTCCTCGGATCTTCTCGGTATTGCCATCGCGCCAGAGGCGGTTAGGGCCATTGCTGAAGCAGCGCGATTTACCCCGCGCGTTGCTAATCGACTCCTGAAGCGTGTGCGCGATTTTGCCCAGATGCACGAGGCGGGAACCATCGATGTCCCTATCGCCCACAGCGCCCTTAAAATGCTTGAGATTGATCATCGAGGACTCGAGGAGACAGATCGAAAAATCTTGCGCATCATTGAAGAGCACTTCCACGGCGGTCCTGTCGGCTTAAAGTCAATCGCGGCGGCACTCTCGGAAGAAGAAGCTACCATTGAAGACGTGTACGAACCCTTCCTCATACGCGCAGGACTTATGGCCCGAACCTCCAAGGGACGTGTTATCACCGACGGCGGGCGCGTTCACCTGGGATTGGAGCCAAAAAATAGTGGATTTGCTTTCTAACATGTCGGGACATTCGAAATGGGCTCAAATCAAACACAAGAAGGCAGTCAGCGACCAGAAAAGGGGTCGTGTATTTAGCAAACTCGCACGCGCAATCACCGTCGCAGCGTGCGGAAACCCCGATCCAAAGAGCAATGTTCGACTCCGCGCCGCTATGGAAGCAGCCCGGAAGGAAAATATGCCCAACGAGAACATCGACCGGGCAGTTCAGAAAGTCAGCGACGTTGACAGTGCTCGCCTGGAGGAGCTCTCTATCGAAATTCTAGGGCCCGGTAATACCGCGCTTGTGGTCAGTGCTATTACCGACAGTAGGAACAGGACTATGCAGGAGATCAAGCGGCTCGTAGCGCTTCACGCAGGACGGATAATGGAACCCGGCTCTCTCGCGTGGATGTTTAGGGCCGGTGCTTCTGCGCCTCTTTCTGAATCCGAAGCTTCGGCACTGTCACAGTTGGTAGTGGCGCTCCAAGAGCACGATGACGTACAGGGCGTACAGACAAACATAGCACCAACCGCATGATTTTTCTTGGCATTGATCCCGGCACTACAAAGATCGGATATGGAATTGTCGAGTATCAGAATAACGCCTTTTCGTGCTTGGCATACGGCATCATCGGCAAGCCAGGGACCGATCGCCAGGACAGCTTTCTTGACACCGCAACTCGCATTCGGGAACTCATCACGCAGTTTCGGCCAGTTGCGGCCGGAATTGAGCGACTCTTTTTCGAGAAGAACCAAAAAACGGCTATGGCCGTCAGCGAAATGAGAGGGGTTATCCTGGCCACGCTCGCCCAGTGTGGCATTCCGGTACATGAACTGACCCCGCTAGAAGTGAAGAAATCAATCTCTGGCTATGGGCGGGCGGAAAAGCGCCAAGTGCAGCTTATGGTGCAGCGAATTCTGGGGTATGCCGAGCCAATTCGACCAGATGATGCTGCCGATGCATTGGCGATTGCCATCAGTTGCGCGAGTGCCCCCCGATAAGTGGATATCCCCGTTGACACTCCTTCCCCCCCAGGTACAATGAGCCAAGATTTTGTATCACTGTTAAATTTTGCGCTTGCGCGAAGTGCTCGTGCGCCCAAGGCGCCGCACTCCCGTCGGCCGCTCCAGTATGAAGCCGTACATACGTTTATCATCACCGCATTACGCATACGGACAGGAGATCTGGGCGGAGGAGCAGGAAGGGGAAGAAACGACCATAGAAGACGATGACGATAAGAAGGAGCGGCCATGGGCTGATGACGATGACGAAGAAGACGAGGATGACGAAGTTGCGGGATGACAACTACTCTCTATCATAAAACGGCCCGCGGGCCGTTTTATGATACCTTGAGGAATTTTCCTTTACCGACTTTTAGCCGTTCTCCCTCCTTGAGCACGTACTTCCACTCTTTAATTTTTTGACCATCGATCTCGACACCCCCCTGATCAATAAGTTGATGGGCCGCTGACATAGTTGGAGCAACACCCGCGGTCACCAGTCCCTTGTCCAGGGACTGACCACGTATTGCCATTTCCTTGTCTTGGGTGGCTCTTTCCACGGCACCTTGACCGTGATACATCCTCACCAGCTCCTCTGCCAACTCTTCCTTGAATTGGCGGGGGTCTCCTTGCGCATGTTCTCCAATCCAGTCGAGGTCTTTTTCGGTACACAATTCAAATGCTGTGGCGACAACCTTATCGTCGAGCATAAGAATTTTGCGCCGGATTTCCTGCGGTTCATCAGAAATTGCAATGAGATTGCCCTCGCTCTTGCCCATCTTCTTTCCGTCGGCTGCGTCAGCAAATAAGCGTAGCGAGAACACGATCTTTTCCTTGCCCGACAATTGTTTCATGAGAGTTCGCCCGACCAACATATTGAACGTCTGGTCGCTTCCCCCGACTTCGCCATCAACATTCATCGCCACCGAGTCGTACCCCTGCATAAGTGGATAGAGAAGTTCGTGAATGAAAATCGGTTTTTCCTGCTTCATGCGCTCCTGAAACATATCACGCGCAAGCATTTGTTGTACCGTAGCGCTACTGGCAAGACCGATCACATTTTCTAGCGTCATCGGGGCAAGCCACTCACTATTGCGTCGAATTTCGAACGACCCTCGTGGTAAGATCTTGGTGATTTGGTCAATATAGTGCCCCATATTGCCCTCTACCTCCTCTTTCGTGAGGGAGCGTCTCGCTGCAGCCTTGTCCGTAGGATCCCCGATACGAGCGGTAAAATCCCCAATAAGAACTACGGGGCGATGTCCTAGTGCCTTGAGCTGTTTCAGGAACAAGAGTGCGATGGTGTGGCCAAGATGAATTTCCGGAGCTGTTGGATCGATCCCCCAATATACCACAAGGGGGGTCGCGCCAAGGAGACGCTCTCGCACTACCTCTTTTGAGGGATATGCCATCTCTCCCTCGACCCGCCGTGTGAGTAGTTCGTCAACAATTTTTTCTTTCTCGCTCATAGCATCAGCGTAGCATACCGGAACGGCTTGTGAAAACACATTTTTTATGGCACAATTGTTCAGTGAAAATTTTCCCGTATCGTCCGGCGCACAATATATCTGCCCGGGTTCACGCGTGGACGCTCCTTGCGCTATGGGTTGTCGCCGGTGGTGGCGCACTCCTTTTTGCCTGGATTATTTATTTAAGAACAACGCTCCCCGATCCAGAGGCGATTGCCACGCGCCAGGTTAAGGAATCAACTAAAATATACGATAGCACCGGAGAGACACTCCTCTATGATATTTATGACGAAGAGCGGCGTACGGTCATCGGGTGGGATCAAATCCCACAAGCCGTAAAAGACGCAACGGTCGCCATTGAAGATGCTAATTTCTACGGGCACAAGGGCTTCGATATCCGTGGCATTGTGCGTGCGTTCTTTAAGATTCTCTCCAGCGGCACCGTTTCGCAGGGCGGGTCCACCATCACCCAGCAGCTTATTAAAAAGGCTCTCTTGAGCGACGAGAAGACGCCGTCCCGCAAGATACGCGAGCTGATGCTAGCAATCGAGGTCGAACGGCATTTTACCAAAGAAGAGATCCTTCTCATGTACCTTAATCAGATTCCCTATGGCTCCAATGCCTATGGCATTGAGTCCGCGAGTCGCACATTTTTCGGCAAGCCCGCCAAAGAACTTGCCCTTGCCGAATCGGCCCTCCTTGCCGCACTACCCCAAGCACCAAGCTATCTTTCCCCCTATGGAAGCCACACCGAGGAGCTTACGGGCCGCAAGGATTTCATCCTTCAGCGAATGCGAGAGTTGAATTTTATTAGTGACGAACAGTACGGCGCAGCGCTTGATGATAAGCTCGAATTTACCTCTGGCCGTACCGGGTTGAGTGCTCCTCACTTTGTCATTATGGTAAAGGACTACCTCGAGCGTAAATATGGATCCGATGCCGTCAGTTCTGGCGGTTTTAAGATTGTGACATCGCTCGATGCAAAACTTCAGACCAAGGCGGAAGAGCTCGTAAAAAAGTATGCCGAAATTAATACCGTCCGCTACAAGGCCTCTAATGCCGCCCTCGTCGCGGTCGATCCCCGCTCCGGTGGCGTTATTGCGCTCGTGGGATCTCACGACTATTTTGACATCGAACACGAGGGAAACTTCAATGTTGCGACTGCCCTTCGCCAGCCCGGGTCTGCGTTTAAGCCGTTCGCCTATGCGGCTGCATTTATTAAGGGATATCCCGACGCAACAACGTTGTTTGACGTCAGAACGGAATTTAACCCCTTGTGCTCCGCTAACGCCCTGCAACAGAAGGACCGCCTCGGAGATAAGTGCTATCACCCGCAGAATTATGACGGCCTCTATCGAGGTCCCGTGAGCATGCGACAGGGACTTGCGCAGTCATTAAACATTCCCTCGGTGAAGACGCTCTACCTCGCCGGTGTTCCCGATACCATTGCGCTTGCCCAGAAGATGGGCATTACCAGCCTTAACGAACCCGCCCGCTACGGGCTCTCGCTTGTGTTGGGCGGCGCAGAGGTGCGACTTGTTGACCTCGTTTCCGCATATGGCGTTTTCGCAAACGACGGCGTGCGTAACCCATGGTTCCTTATTCAGCGTATCGAGCGCGCCGACGGAACCGTCCTTGAGGAAACAGAATCATCCCCCAGCCGAGTTCTCGACTCTCAAATTGCGCGACTCGTCACCAGCGTGCTTAGCGACAACGATGCTCGGGCGGGTGTATTTGGCTACAACAGCCCTCTCTTTTTTCCCAACCATTCTATCGCCGCAAAAACAGGAACCACGCAAGAGAATCGCGACGCGTGGGTCGTCGGATATTCCCCGTCAGTCGCAGTGGGCGTCTGGACCGGCAACAACGACAACGCCTCTATGACACGCGCGGGGGCAGGTATCAGTGCGTCGGGGCCCCTGTGGCGCGAATTTATAGCACTTGCGAACGCGTCGGGCGGAATGTTCGACGAGCCAAGCCCCGTGTCTTCCGACAAAACAATGCTCAACGGGCAATTCCGAGACGCGGCGGGACAAATTCATTCCATCCTTTGGTACGTTGACCGACGCAACCCCCTTGGCCCCCTGCCTGCGAATCCCAGTAGGGACTTCCAGTTCGAGAATTGGGAATCAGCCGCGAGAACCTGGGTCTCTCCGGGAGCGCTGTAATGCTACCTCGGCGCCTCCCTACCGCCTCAAGGGCATAATGAGATACGTGAACTCATTTTTGTCATCGGCCGGACGAATAATGAGCGGGCTTCCGTCCCCGGTAAACTCCACCACCACTTTTTCTGTGGTGATTGCTTTCAACCCGTCGAGAAGGTAGTGGAAGTTCAACGCTAAAGAAAAAGCGTCGTTTTTTAACACCGCGTCGGTCGTGGCTTGTACCTCGCCCTTGTCGCTGTTACGCGCGGTAACACTCAGTGTCCCGTCTTCGCACGAAACCGTTACATCGGAAATTGACGAGGAAAAAAGGCCCGCAAGCCGCACGTTGCGCTCCAATTGCGTTCGACTGATCAGTGCCTTTGAGGCCCATTTTTCTGGAATAACCTTTTTGTAGTCGGGATAGTTCCCGTCGATGAGCCGCGAGATAATCTGGCAATCTTGAGAGGTAAATGCAATCTGATTGTCCCCCACTGCCACGCTTATATCAAGGGCGTCATCTGCGGTGAGGCGTAATACCTCAATCGCCGTTGCGCGAGGAATAATAACTTTCGCGCTCCCGCGAACCTTCCCTTTGGTGATCTTCTCTGCGAGACGAAAGGAGTCGGTCGCCGCACAGGTAACCGTCCCCGACCCCGCCACTAACAGTAATCCCGAAAGTTCTGGCCTTGATTCAGACGTTGCAATAGCATCAACCACTGACGCTAGTAGGTCTTTTAATGCCGGAGCTCCCATCGAAAACAGTGTCTCGGCTGAAATTTTAGGTATAATGGGATACTCTTTGGTATCGGTGCCGAGAATTGCTGTTTTATGCGCCTTACTTGTGATGTGAAGCGTGTTGCTTTTCGTTGATAGTACAACGGTTTCTTCCTCAATGCTTTGAATAACGTCGTTTAGTATTCTTCCTGGAACTGCAATCTCCCCGACCTCATCGGTTTTTGCGCCGATAAAACAGGTAATGCCTATCTCAAGGTTTGTTGCGGCAACTTTAAGCCGCCCACCCTCCGTTTTAAGAACGACATCGGCGAGAATGGGGAGCGCGGCCGTCTTCCCAATAATCGGCTCGATGAGCGAGAGCGCTCGTCTAAAATTTTTCTGCCCGACGGTAAGTTTCATAATAAGGTATAAGTAATTACTTAAACTATTGTTATTATTACTCCGGCTTTTTACCACATGGATACCCGGCGTACGCGTTAACCATGGCAGAATCTCTCGCTAAAAACAGCAACAGGAAACCGTGTAACATGTGGATAGATATCTGATACTGATTGGAAAAAATGTGTGAAACGTTTTTCATAAGAAATCCAATGTTATTTTTTCAACACCCAAGCCCCACATTATCGATACGTTATACACAGCGGACTAGCGCGTTTCAAATGAATTATAAATACGCTCTTTGATAAGGATAAGCTCTTGCTTAAGTGGGTCGTCGGCAGCCTCCTCCCTTTTTATCTTCTCACACGCGTGAATGACCGTTGAGTGGTCGCGACCGCCGAGCTTAGAGCCAATTTCGGGGAACGAGAGCTTGATCTCCTCTCGCAAGAGGTACATGGCGATTTGGCGCGGCCGGACAACCTCTTTTTTACGACTTCGCCGCGTGAGATCATTAAGGGAGATGTTAAAAAAATCCGCGACCGCCTTAAGAACGGTTTGAGGAGAGGTCTTTCTATAGGGAACGCTTAGGTAGGCGTTAAGAATGTTTTTTACCTCCTTGAGGTCGGGCATACGGTTGTAAATTTGCGCAAACGCAATAACGCGATTCAGCGCTCCCTCAAGCTCCCTGACATTTTTTTGAATATGGGTGGCAATGTAGGCCAGCGCCTCATCGCTTGTGGCGTACTCTTTTTCAGTACACTTGATCTTGAGAATGGCAAGGCGCGTTTCAAAGTCGGGCAGGCCAACGTCAATGACCATACCCCCCTCAAAGCGCGAGCTCAAGCGCTCTTCAAGCGCGGGAATGGCCTTGGGGAGGCGATCCGAGGTAAGGACAACCTGCTTATTCTTTACGTGGAGTTCGTTGAAGACGGAAAACACAATTTCTTGCATCTTCTCTTTGCCGGCGATGAACTGAATGTCATCTATAGCGAGCACATCGAGTCGCGCATAAGCGTTTTTAAGATCCTCAATCGTTCTCGTTCGGATTGCCTCGACAATCGCCGCGGTCATTTTTTCAGCGGCGATGTAGAGAATTTTCTTTTCTTTCTGTTGGGAAAGGAGGCGGTTACCAATGGCTTGGATGAGGTGGGTCTTCCCTAGACCCACCCCCCCGTAGATAAACAGCGGATTGTAGAGTTTCCCTGGACTTTTTGTGACGGCAAGTGCGGCAGCGTGGGCGAGTTCATTATTGGAGCCGACCACGAACGAGTCAAAAGTGTATTTCTTATTAAGATTGGTGGTACGGTCGACATCGGGGTCGATATCTGCTCGCGAGGTCTCCTCAAGCTCTTTTTCCAAGATGATTTTTGAAAAATCCTGCTTGGTGAGCTCTGGTTTGGGCTGCCCAATGATATAGCGAACGTCTCTGATCTCCGGAACAAGCTTGCGGACCGATTGGAGAATTTGTTTATTGAATTTATTTTCGAGCCACTCTTTGACAAAGCCATTCGGCACACTGACGAGGATGTTCGATTGGTCTCGCGAAACAACGGAAGTGTTTCTAAACCATGTGGTGAAATGAGCGCGCGAAAGAGCTATCTCCATTTCGCCGAGCACCGCTTTCCAAATATCCTCGTTCTGCATGGTGATTAAAAAATATGAGACGCCGCAAACGTTGTCCGAAACCACGATAGCGCACGAGACAAGAAAGGAAAGGAGGGTTTTAGTGGACAACCTGTTTATAGCAGGTGGAAAAACGGACGCAATATTGACGGCTGAAAAAAACGTTGTTGGGTGAAAAATATGTTGACGAACGGAGTCGTGGAAGATATACTCACCCCACGAACTCATGGGCGCAAAAGCACTAACCTATCGGCCGAAACGTAAAAAGCGCAAGCGAAAGCACGGATTCCTAAGCAGAATGCGATCACGCGGCGGACAACGAGTCCTGCAGCGTCGCAGAGGTAAAAAACGTGCACGCCTGGCGGTCTAGTAACCGTGGCACTCGCAACACAACACCGTCTACCGGCCAAGATTTTCCGGCAGGTCCTAACGCAAGGAAAAACTGTGCAAGACAGTTTTTTCTTTTTTAAGATCTTGCCGAATCAGTTGGGAGTGATACGGGTAGGCATGGGTATTCCGGTGCGACTCGTGCCTAGCGCGGTGGATCGTGTAGCAACACGGAGGCGTATGGCGCAAGAGATCGAGCCGGTGGTCAAGGATGCGGCGGTCGGGTATGATATTGTGATAATGGTGAGAAAACATAGGGGAGAACAGCCGCCAGGACAACTTAGGCGCACGTTCGAAAAAATTATTTCTCAATCTTGAATTACCTACACATAGCTATGAGGAAAATGGTTCTGGGGGGCATTCGCATCTATCGCTCTCTGGCGCCGTGGGTGTTGTCGTTCGGTGGACTTCAGACGTTCTCGGGATGCCGCTTTCCCGTGTCATGTTCTCGATTTGCCGAAGAAGCGATCTCTCGCCACGGTCTCATTCGCGGCGGTACTATGGCGCTTGAACGACTTGCCCACTGCCATCCGTGGAGCGGGCGCTGTCTACGCATATGACCTGGTTATATAACGAAATTCTGTATCGTCCGCTCTTCAATGTGCTTGTCTGGATTTCCCAGCTGCTTCCCGGCAACGATTTTGGCTTGGCAATTATTGCGCTGACGCTTATTATTCGGGGACTTCTTTTACCGCTATCGCTTGCGACGGCACGCTCCCAACGGGTGATGCAGAAACTCAACCCGCGCATACAAGAACTCCGAGAAAAATTTAAACAGGATCAAGCGGGACAATCAGCCGCTATGATGGCGCTCTATCGCCAGGAAAAAGTTAATCCGCTTTCCGGGTGCCTGCCCCTTCTTATCCAACTTCCGGTCATCATTGCTCTGTATCAGGCCTTCCTTGCGGGATTTAAACCAGAAAATCTTAACCTCCTCTACTCATTCGTGCCTCGGCCCGAATTTATTAATACACTTTCGTTCGGCATTATCACCATAACCGCGCAGAGCCCCCTGCTTGCCGTGGGAGCCGGTATTGCCCAGTTTTTACAGGCGAAGATAACGATGACTGCCCAAACCACCAGCCCTCAACCGGAGATGGCAGCCGCACTGAATGCTCAAATGGTCTATATCTTCCCCATTATGGTAGTGGTGATAGGTTGGAATCTCCCCGCCGGCCTCACATTGTACTGGATCGCGACTGCATTATTTTCTATCGGAGAACAATTATATCTCCGGAAGGCGGTTCGCTGATCACATTACCATGGACACGACGTTGCGGGAAGCCATACAACAATTTATTTCTGCCACGCTCCGGCTTATGCAATTGGAGGGAACAGTGGATATCCAAGAGAATATTCGTGACGGGCTTCGAGAAATTTCGGTAGCCATCACCGTCCCCGACCACGCAGAGGTGTTTATCGAGAGGAACAGCCAGGCGTTGGACGCGCTCGAGCACGTCGTGAGGCTCATGCACGGCCGAGACGCTACCGATAGAGTTGCGATATCTGTTGATGTCAATAGACATCGGCACATGCGACTTGAGCGCGCCATTACACTTGCTCAACAAACGGCGGAGCGGGTTCGCGCGACCGGACAAGCGGAAACCCTAATGGCGATGAGTTCGCAAGAACGCCGCGCGGTACATACAACGCTGGCGGCATATCCGGGGATTACCACCGAGAGCGTTGGACAAGAGCCAACCCGGAGGATTGTTATCAAGGCGGCTCCTATTGCGGAATAATAAACGACCAGAGAAGACCATCGTAGGCATTGCGGACAACCCCCCACCCTCCGTGGGTTAACGTCTCTCGCACACTCAGCGGAGTCGTTGCATAGGTAGTGGTGACCCATGGGGTGTCATTTGTCATACGGGTAACCGCGAGGACATCGGGCACCACGGTATTGCCGTATCCCTCACTGGAAAGTGGCGTCTTGGGCATGCCGCAGACGAATGCGGTAACCGTGGACCACGCACATTTCGATGCGAGCGTTGTGATGGGAGGGGCATCCTCTCGAGCGGTAGCAAGGGTAATGATACTGGTGTGAAGCGAGCCATCTTCGAACCACGAAAGGAGTACCCGGGAGCCGTCAGACGACCATACGGCATGAAGCTGGCTGCGTCCCTGAATGACTTGGACAAGCCGTCCATCAAGGCCGAGAAGATAGAGAGTACGTAACCCGTCGCTATCGGTGGCGATGAGCGCGATACGTTCCGGAGTTGGCCAGGAAAGTTCTGCGCTGTTCATGCGTGTTGCCAAAATCTCTTTTGCACCGGTTCCATCGGCAAGCGTTACCACGATACGTCCCCGAGCGCCGTCATTTTCAAGATACACGACCTCGTCCCCCTTGGGCGAAAACGCGACGGCGAGCACATTGGCCGGAAGGGATCGAAACGATTCCGTACGAAGATCGAAGAGTTGCCAACCGTGGAGCATGGCAGAATCGACTAACGCGGCGATCGTAAATCCATCCGGGCTCCATACTACGTCCCGAACGGCGGTGTGCAAAAGCGTAGCAAGTGTTTGGTACTGTCCCCCGTCGGGCTTTGACTCTGCGAACGTTGCGTTGCCGGCATCCCAAAACCTGACATTGCCTCCGCGTGTGATGGTCGGAAAGAGCACTCGTTCAGAATTAACTCGCGTGAGGCGCAAGGAGACCGGCAGGTCCTCCTCACCCGGAGTGTTTTCGGCAACGCTACGCGCAATATGTGCAACGGGCAGTTCGGTCTTTTGTGACCACCAAAGATAACTCCCCACAAATATGTTTGCGGCGACAACGATGACGACAAGAATAAGTAACCAACGGTGTTCGCTCATGGTGAGGTTAGACGCGCAACGTGCTGTACGGTGGTACTGCGTGATTTAATAATTGCCCAGAGCACGAAGACTGTCCGTAGAGGGAGGATGTTGAGTCCCGGGATGAGTTCTCCGAAAACACCCACGAGCACGCGGCGGAAGTGTTTTTTACCGCTTTTCGTGAAGCCGAGGACCACAAGAAGAATGCCGTCGCACAAGAGCCCCACAAACCATCCCAATGTCCCTATCGTCATAATCTCGACGGCATCTCCGATAAGAGAAACAACGATAAGGCAAAAAGACACGACCCAACCGAGGGATTCTTCTCGTTGAGACGAGTCGGCCTGGCCTGATTGACCCCCCTCCGCCGGTTGGAGACCCCGTTGCCGCTGTCGTTCAAGCTCGACTTGGACTTGTTCTTCTGAAGTAATATCGGCCATGGAATGCTACTGTGTCATTTTTGCCCATTCCTGCTTTGCTTTTTCGATTTCTAGAAGCTGGCGCGGATCAGATGTGATGACCTGATCCTCGGCGTAGGATGCAACTACGCGGATGCCGATATGGTTCTGTCCTAAAAAGAAGAGACCGAATCCAACCCGCGCCTCCAGAAGATAATATTTTTCTGCGTCAGTCAGATTGAACGTTTGCTGGATGATATCAACGGCGGCTGGCGACTGTTTCATGAGGATCTGCATTGAGGAATTGGTGACGATGGCCTTTCCCTGGGGCGTTGCCATGAAATCCGGTATATCTTGGGAAATGGTAGTAAGTCCGACGTAGTATTTCCTTCCTCGTTTGGCGATATTAAATAGAAAATCCGCCCCCGTGGGATATTTCATAAGCCACCAGGCCTCATCAACCACCAACAGGCGTTTACGCAATTCGCGACGTACTTGTGTCCAGATATGGCTTAACACGAGGTACATGGCGATAGGCCGTAGCTCCTCCTCCATATCGCGAATACTGAACACCACGAGCTGGTTATTGAGGGCGACATTGGTGGGTCGGTTGAGAAATCCCGCAAAGGTGCCCTGGGTAAACTTGCGCAAGCGTACTGCCATGGCATCTGCGCCCGTCATTCCCTCAAGCACACTCTGGAGATCGGCCAAAAGCGGCGGTTGCGATTGGGAGAAATCGCTATCCGGCAGGATGTCCTTTATGGCATAGGTCTGCATGAGCGCCTCATCGAGAATAGAATCCTCCTGCGGCGTCAATTCCCCCAGGAGGAGCTTCATAAGGCCCGCAAGGTCAAGGATATGGGATTTGAAGACGTCAGAGGGCGACTCCCCCTCTTTAGGTATGGGTAGATCAAACGGATTGATGTGCTGATCAGAGTTGATGGAAATTTTGACAACAGTTCCACCAACGGTTTCTGCCAAGAACTTATATTCTTCTTCGGGGTCGATGGCGAGGACCTGCGTATCGAACATTAAGCTTCGGAGAATCTCAAGTTTTACGGCATAGCTTTTACCGCCTCCCGATTTTCCAAACACAACACTGTTAGCATTTTCCAGATCAAATCGGTCAAACAGTACCAGGGAGTTGTTATGGGTGTTAATGCCGTAAAGAATACCCGAATCCGATGTCAGGTCGTACGAGACAAAGGGAAAGATTGACGAGATGGGTTCGGTGTTGAGCGGCGTGGAGATTTGGAGGCGGTCATCGTTCAGGGGCAGTGTCGACATAAATCCCTCAACCATGCGGAAGATGGACGGTTTCGGGAACACCAGCTGGTATTCCAAGAGTCCGCGGATTTTGTTTTCGGCTTCCTCGAGCGCTTTTAGGTCGTTCTCGTAGAATGTGATATAGACACCAAGGTCAAAGAATTTGTCAGTTCCCTGCTGGAGCTTATCTCGCAACGTTTCAATGTCGGCGATAGCCGTTTCCAGAAGCGGGTCACGCACCTTTCCCTTGGCGGCCTCGTCAAATGCTTGTGCCTGAAGGCGCGCAAGCTGGTCGCGGAGTTGTTTTAGGACTGTAGCGGTATTTTTTGGCGCGACATAGATGGAAATGGATAGTTCGCGATCCAGATTGACGATAGACGCAAACCAATTGGTATGAAGATAGCGCGGGTAGGTTGCAAGAAAGATGGTCCGCACCAGTTTCTGTCCAATCTGGACATGCGTCGACGAAATATTGAGCGCAGACGGCGCGAGCGCATCGGGCATCAGTTGTTCGGTTTCTCGAAATGCCATATTACGGTTGGGTGATTCTCACGCCGGGATTATAGAATGCATAAAAAAGTTGTTTCAGTTCATCCGTGGGGATGATGCGTGCCCTCAGGCCAAGCCCCACCAGTCCATCGAAGACAAGCTCAACGCGTTGGGCAAGCTGATTGCGATACCCGGAAAATTTTTCCTCTTCCATGGCGGCGGTAGGTTTTTTCCGTCGTACG